>Ga0076014_125_pt1 | contig 7983 bp, 7 predicted proteins | sample RifGroB1_FD_68062 | JGI IMG/M metagenome (GOLD analysis project Ga0076014, IMG submission 68062) | Parcubacteria bacterium GW2011_GWB1_38_8 | reverse complement strand
AAATAGCACTCTTCAGCCGAAAGTGCTTATGAAGATACAAAGTCATGCAGGCACAGGAAAGAGTCGTTCCGACTTTACCTTGCAGACTATGGTCTCACAACGCCCTTTAGATATATAGTTTGATAAATCATTGTAAGTAACATGACTAACAACCAACAATCAACGACCAACAAGGGATTCACTATTATAGAGAGTCTCATCTCTATAACTATATTGGTATTAGCTATTACTGGAGCTGTCAGTGCTATACGCATAGGTATCCTGTCATATACTTTTTCTAAAGATCAGGTTGTTGCTTTCTATCTTGCGCAAGAAGGGTTTGAACAGATAAGAAATATACGTGATGAAAATGGCCTAAAAAATATTCATTGGCTTACCGGTATATCTTACCTTTCCAGTGACCCATGTTATTTTGGTAAAGCTTGTACGGTCGATCCTGTTGCAAGTTCTTTACCTATTGCCTGCAGTTCTCCGGGGAATTGTCCGATATTACGACAAAACCAGTCCACAGGTTTCTTTGGCTATGATTCTTCTTGGACACCTACTATTTTCAAAAGACAGATAATCTTAACATCAATAAATTCAAATGAAATATCCGTAGTAGTAACGGTCGATTGGTCTAAGGGTCTCATCACTAGACAATTTAGAGCAAGAGAAAATCTTTTAGACTGGCAGTAATCCAAGAAAAAATTATATGAAAATTATATTTAATAAAATAAAGAAAAGATTTTCTCTAAATACAGCAGGAGGTTTTACGCTTTTCGTGTCAATTATTTTAATGGGAACCCTTCTTCTTATAGCGGGAGGAATTGTAAGTCTAGCAAAAAGACAGTTGCTTGTATCTGCTTCTGGTCACGAATCTCAACATGCCTTTTATGCGGCCGATACGGGTATTGAGTGCGCACTTTTTTGGGATATCCAGAGTCCTACTGGAATTAGTGCTTTCTCAACTTCTTCTACTTCAACTATCTTTTGCAACAGAGATGCTAATAATTCCACGAATCAATGGACAGTTGGAGGTGGTCCTACTAGTGTGATAAATCGTATAGATTTTGCCCCCGATCCTTATTGCGCTATAGTAACCGTGACTAAAGTGGGAGTGACAACCCAGATAGAATCTAAAGGGTATAATACTTGTAGCGTGTCGAATACTAGACGTGTAGAACGTGCTGTACGTGTGACTTATTAGTTCAACTGGCTCACTACAAGTTAAAGATGCCTAAAAAAGTTTCTAAAGATGTTATAAAAAGAGTCGAATTGCTCCGAAAGACGATAAATCGTCATAGCCATCTATATCACACTCTTGATAAGTCTGAGATATCGGATACTGCTTATGATGCTTTAGTTCGTGAACTTGAAGAGATAGAAGAAAATTTCCCTGAACTTATAACGCCGGATTCTCCGACTCGTAAAGTGGGTGATGCACCTCTGAAAGAGTTTGAAAAAGTGGAACACCAAGTGGCACAGTGGTCTTTCAATGATGCTTTTGATGAAAATGATATTCGTAACTTTGACGAAAGGATTAAACGTCTTCTTAAAGTTTCTCCACAATACTTAGCGGAGCTTAAGATCGACGGTCTTAAAATTGTCTTAACATACGAAAAAGGAGTGTTAAAGATGGCTGCGACACGTGGTGACGGAAAGATCGGAGAAAATGTCACAAATAATGTACGCACTATAGAATCCATTCCGCTTAAATTAGAAAAACCGCTATCTATTATAGTAGAAGGCGAAATATGGATGCCAAAGAGTATTTTTGAAGCATTGAATAAAGAAAGAAAGAAGAAGGGTGAAGAATTGTTTGCTAATCCTCGTAATATCGCTGCGGGCTCTCTTCGTCAACTTGACTCATCTATTACTCGTGGGCGCAAACTCGATTCGTTTATCTATGATATTGCAAAATACAGAGGTTTAACCTATGGGACGCAAGAGGAGGAGCTTAGGATTCTAAAATTATTGGGTTTCCAAGTTAATCCTCACTTTAGGAAATTTGAAAATATTGAAGAAGTTATTAAATTTTGGAAGGAATGGGAAAAGAAAAAAGATAAAGAAGATTATCTTTTGGACGGTATTGTAGTTAAAGTAAATTCTAGAAGACATCAAGAAATACTTGGTTATACAGGCAAGTCACCACGTTTCGGCATTGCTTTCAAATTTAGAGCCGAACAAGTAGCGACACTTAAACCTGTTTTAGTCGCTGGTTCGATAGTCTCAAGAGCCACTCTGCATAATGAAGATGAGATAAGGCGTAAAGATATTCGAATAGGTGATGTAGTAGTAATTCAGAAGGCTGGAGATGTTATCCCTGAAGTAGTGAGAGTGCTAACCGAAATGCGCTCTGGCAAAGAGAAGGTCTTTAAATTTCCAAATCATTTTCCACTTTGTGGTGGCGATGGAAGAATCGAACGCATACCTGGCCAAGTAGCTTATCGGTGTGTGGCTAAAAATTCTTTTGAACAACAAAGACGCAAGCTAGGACACTTTGTTTCAAGGAGAGTTTTTGATATAGATGGTTTAGGACCAAAGATTATAAACCAGCTTATGGATGCTAAAATTGTATCTAATTTTGATGATGTATTTACTATTAAGAAAGGTGATCTGGAGACTTTGGAAAGATTTGGTGAGAAGTCTATAAATAACTTGCTCAAAGCTATAGAGAAAGCACGTAATGTTACTTTGGCGCGTTTTATTGCTTCGCTTTCTATTTCGCAAGTAGGGGAGGAAACCGCACGTGACTTGGCCAGACATTTTAAAACAGCGGAGAAGTTTTCCGAAGCCGATATGGATGAGCTAGAACAGCTAGACGGAGTGGGACCGGTAGTGGCACGGTCTATTATTGACTGGTTTACTGACAAAGAGAATAAAAAACTTTTTGAACGATTGTTGAAACAAGTACATGTAGCAAAAGAAGTTATAACTAGACGGCAAGGAACTCTTGCTGATAAAAGCTTTGTACTCACTGGTACACTTGAGAAAATGTCTCGCGAAGAGGCGAAAGATAAAGTACACATTCTCGGTGGTTTGGTGCGGGAGTCGGTTTCTAAAAATACTGATTATGTGGTGGTAGGTGCTGAGCCGGGTGAGAAGCTTGAGAAAGCGCGTGAATTGGGTGTAAAGGTATTAGATGAGCGAGAGTTCATAAAACTACTTGAAAATAAATAGATAAAGATGTATAATGAGCAAAGACAGTACAATCTTAGTCTAGAAAGGAAGGTGTTTATGGGATGACCCGTCGAGGTCCGCCTGGTAAGGAGTAGTATGTAGCTCTTGCACCTACTCAAAATAGGCGCACACTTACCAACTGCTCGCGTTGTAGACGGAGGTTGTCGTGGGAACTGGTATACCTCATCACATTCACATGCCGAAGTCGAGCGTTCCATCTGGTGGAGACACATGCGACAGGTCTGTGGCAGATCATGACAGCTACGTTGAAGTGAGGACTGTCTTGGTTCGTCGTGAACTGAGCCGCAAAGAGGAGGAGGAGAGGTTTCTCGCCGAAGCGCGGAGGAAAGGAACAATTCCCTCTACCTGCATGGATTGCAGTAAGCCTATCGAAGAAGTTCGTCTTCGGTCTCTTCCTGGAGCACGAAGGTGCATCCGCTGTGAGAGTGCTCGCGAACCTGTCGGTCCAATGCAGAGGCGTATCGGTTACGTTTAATCTTGAAATTCTAGAGAACGGGACGGGGCAAAGACGATCACCTGTTCTGTGGGATTTCAAGGATGTTGCTTGGGGGAGAGAGACCAACACCTGTACCTTCCCGATTTGATCGTCGGGCGGGATTGAGCTCTTAAACACAAGCGACAACCGGTCGGGACCTGTCCCAGGGTCCCGACCGGTCACTTCAATCCAGAAAATGCACCAGCATTCTCTGGGTTTTTTTATGCTAAAATGTTGAAATGGATAAGGAAAAAGTGATAGATCTAGCCAAATTGGCACGTATTGATATTGATGATAAAGAGGCAGAAAGTTTGTCTCATGAATTCGATGTCATTCTCAATTATGTTGGAGAGATTAAGAACACAAAGGTCTTGCCTTTAATATCGGATTCTCAAGGCAAGACCTTGGGGAACATCATGAGGGAAGATGTCAAACCACACGAATCAGGTATTTATACTAAGAAGGTTTTAGAACAAGCACCAATGAATGAAGGCTATTATATAAAAGTGAAGAAAATTTTGTAATGCCAGATCTTGCCAATCTTTCGATAAAAAGCGCTCGCGACGCTCTTCAGAAAAAAGAATTTTCTGCGCGGGAACTCGCGCAAGCTTCTTTAGATGTTATTAAAGAAAAGGATAAAGATGTACATGCTTTCTTGGAAGTATTTGACGACGTGCTAGCGCAAGCAGATGAAGCTGATAAAAAAATAACTAAAGGTGAAAATCTACCTCTTCTCGGTATTCCTGTTGCTATAAAAGATAATATACTTGTCGATGGTAAATCTGCCACCGCTGGTTCAAAGATTCTTGAAGGTTTTATTTCTTCTTATGACAGTACAGCTGTCAAGAAATTGAAAGATGCCGGTGCCATTATTTTGGGTAGAACCAATATGGATGAATTTGCTATGGGTAGTTCTACAGAAAGTTCTGCTTATGGTGTGACCAAGAATCCTCATGATTTATCTAGAGTGCCGGGTGGTTCTTCTGGAGGTTCAGCAGCTGCTCTAGGAGCAGGTTTTGTACTTGGCTCCTACGGTTCTGATACTGGTGGTTCTATCCGCCAGCCGGCGGCTTTCTGCGGTACAGTTGGTCTAAAGCCGACTTATGGCAGAGTATCACGTTTTGGTCTTATAGCTTTGGCATCATCACTTGATCAGATAGGACCGTTTGCTAGGACTGTCAGTGATGCAGAGATTCTATATGACGCGATACGAGGACAAGATATTTTAGATAGTACTACTATATCTGACGAAACTTATCCTAAAGAGAAAAAGTTCTCTAAGATAATAGGTATTCCTAGAACGTTTGTGGAAAGTGAAGGAGTAGATGAAAGTGTGAAGAAGAATTTTGAAAAAGCCGTAGAAAAATTTAAATCACTCGGATATGAGATAAAAGATATTGAACTTCCTCATATACAGCATTCTCTAGCCGCATACTACATCATCATGCCTGCTGAAGCTTCTTCAAATCTGGCTCGTTTCGACGGAGTGAAATATGGGTTGCATAAAGATGGTTCGGATGTCATAGAAGACTATTTTAAAACTCGTGGTCAAGGTTTTGGCAAGGAAACGCGTCGAAGGATAATTCTCGGTACCTATGTCCTGTCTTCTGGTTATTATGATGAATATTATGAAAGTGCCTTGAGGATGAAAGAACTGATTACAGATGAGTTGAAAGAAGCTTTTAAAAAAATTGATCTGATCTTAACACCGACCACACCCACCCCTGCATTTAAAATTGGAGAAAAAATTTCAAACCCGCTAGCTATGTATCTGGAAGATATCTTTACTGTGCCGGCAAATATCGCAGGATTGCCGTGTATTTCTCTATCTTCTGGTTTCGACGGAGTATTGCCATTAGGCATCGAGCTGACCGCAGGACTTGGACGGGAAGACAATTTGTTTATTGCGGGTAAAGAATTTTTAGGAGAATAGAATGATGTATGATAGATAATAAATATAAAAAGTATGAGTGATAGAGAAGCTACTGAACGAATAATATCTTTACTTGCAGGACTTATCCTCTTAGGAGCAGTGGCCACCGCCCTGCTTAATTTTTTTGAAAATTTCATTTCCGAAGGTCTTTTGACTAGAATAATAGATTATTTTCTGGCACACATTTGGCCGATATGGAAAATTGTGGCAGTAATTACAAGTATCTTGGCATTTATCGGTATTGTTTATAATTTCTGGAAACTTAGAGGTATCGAAATAGAGGAAAAAAAGATTTACAATCCTGTGTCTGAAATTTCTCTTGTTTCTGAAAGTGGGGGATTAAAAGATGGTAATGAAAAGTGGAATAAGGTCTTAGAATACATGAACTCTAGTAATGATTCAGATTGGCGCTTGGCTGTTATGGAAGCAGATGTGATGTTGGAGGATCTTTTACGTAACTTGGGTTACCAAGGGGATTCCACAGGTGAGATGTTAAAGTCAGTTGATAAAAATAATTTTCTTACTCTAGATGATGCTTGGGAAGCACATAAAGTGAGAAATGATATCGCTCATTCCGGAATAAATTTTCAATTGAATGAACGTGAGACAAAACGCGTTCTGGCTCTCTTTGAAAAAGTGTTTAAAGAATTTAATGTGATTTGAAAATGTTTTACAATACAAAAGACACCTCGAGGTGTCTTTTGTATCTAAATGGTTGCGGGTGCCCGATTTGCACGGACGCCTACAGGTTATGAGCCTGTCGAGGTACTACTCCTCCAACCCGCTATTCGCGTTATTTTTATAATATAGTAAACTTCTTACTTGCCGGTGTAGTTCAATGGTAGAACAGAGGACTCATAAGCCTCAAACAATGGTCCGATTCCATTCACCGGCACAAGGCAATTCTGATAGAATTGCATAATGCGGCTGTAGCGTAGCCTGGTCATCGCGCGTCCCTGTCACGGACGAGATCGAGGGTTCAAATCCCTTCAGCCGCGCAGCGAAAAAGAGCTTGAGAAATCGAGCTCTTTTTCTGTAGACTAATGGGACGGTGGAACTATTTAAGCGGCTTTACTCCAAATCCTTCCTCCACTTCTTTAAGCCTTTTCTTCGGATCCTCAAACTCAACTTCTTTTGGATCAAAATAAGTAGGGTCAAATTCTCTTGGATCCTCTAGCCCCAACCATTCCAGCATATCTTCGTGCTCCTCGTTTTTTGAATTTTTCAAAACTTTGATCAGATGGTAATAACCTCCTAGGCCGCCACAGTCTTCTGGGGGGCAAGCATTTTTACCGGCAATGCATTGGGGGTATCTTTGTTTTGAATCGGCCTCCATCTCTTTTTCAAAAAGAACTGTATGGTTCCAGCTATCACCGTAATCATAAGTATAAACGCATTGCTTAATCGATTTTCCGAAATAGTCTCCAATTTTCTCGCTTCTCTCATCTTTGTAATCGTCATCTTCCCAAAAACTGTTTTCTCCTTCCGGATCGGGGAATTTAATACTTATGGTTTTAGCTGTCCCTTTCTGTCCTATGGAAAATCCATGTAAATGAGAATCAAACCAACCCATAGCGTTTTGTATGGAACAATGTAAATCGAAAAAAGAATAATCTGCTGGCACCCAAATACGTCTCCAAATGCTTGGAGAGCTGCCACTCAGGCTGATTTTTAGAGAAAAAATTTTATCTGATTTCATTTACTTCTTTTATTATTTATCCTTTCTCTCCAAAATCTCGAACCCATATACAATGGAGTCACAAATAAAATTTTCAAGTTGGCTCTCGTCTTCTTTTGTTTGAGCTTTATATAGATAGGCGTAGTAAAGCTGTTTTTGTTGTTGGAGGATAACGGCTGGAGCAAAATTTGCCTCAAGGAGCATGGCATTCATAAGCAAACGACCCACTCGGCCGTTGCCGTCAGAGAATGGATGGATTTGTTCGAACTTACTATGAATATGTGCTGAAGATGTAATAACATCTTTTTCATTATTATCCAGCGTTCGCATTAATTCACTGGTGAGTTTTGGCACACTGACATAATTTGCAGTCGGTAGATTGACACCTGTAATTCGGACTGGATGATTTCGATAACCACCAGCATTGGGAAGAATGCTATTCATAAGAATACTGTGAAGTTTCAGAACCAGCTTTTCATCATTTTTTTCTTTCTTGTTCAAATGGTCAAAAAGGTAATTTAGAGCAGATTGGTGATTTTTAACCTCGAGCTGTTCGGTGAGTGTTTTGTTTGGCAAAGCTGCATTATCGAATAGAATTGCTGCTGTGTCGGGTTCAGAAAGTGTGCTACCTTCAATTTTGTTGCTGTGGTAGGTAAGCTTCAAAATAAACTGATCTCTAATATCTGGATTATCCAAGATTTCTGCGATCACATT
>Ga0076014_114_pt1 | contig 14846 bp, 20 predicted proteins | sample RifGroB1_FD_68062 | JGI IMG/M metagenome (GOLD analysis project Ga0076014, IMG submission 68062) | Parcubacteria bacterium GW2011_GWB1_38_8 | reverse complement strand
AGAGCTTTTATAACTACTCCACACATTAACAATTTTATGACCTTTGACAGTCTTATTAAGACCGTCAACTGTAGTTTGGACTTCTGGTAATTCGGGCATGACACTAGCTTATAGCTTTTAATTTAAAGTAACCAGTTTTTGATATAATTAATTCATGAATGAAAAAGCTTATATTCAGGGGGGTAAAGTAATTGAGGCAAATGAACAATTTAAACACGTTATGGCTATTACCCTTAACCCAAAATCTAACTACAAGGAAGGTGTACTTCGTTGTATAACTAGTCGTTCTGGGGATTTGTCTTTTCGTGGAAATATTGATAGAAGTGAACTTCACAAAATTTCTGGTGAGTCTTTGGGAAAATTTATAATAAGCGAAAAATTGAATCTTCGAAATGAAGATAAGATAACCCAAGAGCTAAATGGGAAAGATCTAGATCTTCTAGGGCTTGAAGATCCAGATATATTTATAGACGAGAGAACAGGTCTAACCCATTTATATTTCACAATGCCATTTCATAACAAAAAGTTTGAAGATAAATCTTTAACTTATCTTGGACATGCTGTTGGTACAGATTTAAATTATCTAGAAATGACAAACCCCGTACTCATGGTAGATAAATTGGGGGATGGTGCCAAGGAAGTGTCTATTGCTCCAATGAACTCAAAAGGATTTAGATATAATCTGGTTGAATCAAGTAAAAAGGAAGATGACTTTGTGTATTCTACAGTTAGAATAGTCGTTGCACATGATATGGGAGGATCTTGGGAATATGGCGAGGTAGCTTTTCATCCTAAGGAGCATAATCTTTCTTGGATTGCCGGACACTCATCACCAGGACCACTTTTGCCAAAAAGTTTTATAGATGTCGGGAAAGGAAAATTACTCGGAATAATAAATGGATGCGAAGCAAATCAGAAAGTGGGTGATGATATTAAATATGGTAATTTTTCAATAGGATTATTTATATATGATTATGAAAATGGAAAAATAAATTGGGTATCGGAAACATCTTTCATTAAAGATACTGAAGCTGGTAGGAATGGAGGTCGGGCAATTACTTTTGCAAGTCAATTTGTGGAGACAGATCCCGGGAAGGGTATTTTATATGCCCATGTAGATGATTCATTTGTACGCTCTTATACTCTAAATGTAGAAGGGATAAAAAAGTTATTGCCAGTTAATTTCTTTTAGCCAAAAGTTTCAACGCGGCTTTGACACGTTCACCGGCTCCTTCTATTTCTTTTGATACCTTCTTAAGAGATTCACGGGCATCTCGTTCGCTATAACCAAGAGAGACAAGGGCTTCTAGAGCATCGCCTTCAGAGCGGGTATCCACACTTGTATCTTCTTTGGTAATCTTCATTTTATCTTTGAGTTCTAATACAATTTTCTCCGCATTCTTTTTACCGATACCGGATACTCGGGTCAGATATGTCGTGTCTCCGCTGGCAACTGCTTGTCTGAGGGTGGATGGACTAGCGACGTTTAAAATACCCAAAGCACTTTTGGGCCCGATACCAGATATGGTGATGAGGAGTTCAAATGCATCTAGCGTTTCTTTGTCTAAGAAGCCGAAAAGTTCAAGAGAGGTTTCTCTCACCACAAGGTGTGTCCAGAGGAAAATAGGGGAACCAGTCGCTATATCAAGAGCTGTCTCGGTGGTAACCAATACTTTGTAACCAACACCAGAGACATCTACTACCAATTTACTTAAATCTTTATGCCGTACGGTGCCGTTGAGCGTGCCGATCATGATATTGCCATTATAATGCAAAGTCTGCTAAGATGCTCCCATGTCAATTACCAGAGGTGCTAAAAAGGCTCACAGAGCATCGCTTCGCAAGCGAGTCTCTAATTCTCGCCGTAAGGATAAGGTTTCCAGTGCCATAAAATCTCTCAAGAAGCTTATTGTTTCAGGTGATAAAAAAGAGGCGCAAAAAGTGATGTGTGAGGTGCAGAGTGCTCTAGATAAGGCTGTTAAAAGCAAAACTATTAAAAAGAATACCGCCTCACGCCGAAAGTCCCGACTTTCTAAATTAGTTAAAAAACTTCCTTAAATCGACTTGTCCCCCCGTTAGGAATCGAACCTAAATTTTGAGATCCGCAATCTCATGTCCTATCCGTTGAACGACGGGAGGGGTTAACAGCTAAAAGCTAACAGCTAAAAGCTACTAAGTAAAGGGTGAATCTCTCTGACTTGTTGTATCGGAAATACAAAAGTCAAAAACCTAAATATTCAATAATTCTTTCAATAAAAGGAAGGGAATGGAATTCTTCTGGTAAAGTGCTTGATAAATCATCATGAATTTGTTCTATATCAGTATCTTCTCCAAGCGGTATGATTATAAGTGGCATTAACAATTTTTCAGACCTTAAGATGATCTTTTTATGTGGATGTTCTATATCTATCCAAAAAGATCGGAGAGTGTTATACGGATAATGAATCTTGTCTTTTGTTATACCTTTGTCATCTACTACTACATGGATAGTTTTTGGCGGGCGATTAGCGAAGATGGAGAGTGTAAATGCACTTATAAGTATCAATAAGCCTAAAATAGATACAGAAATGATACCAACGGCCCAAAACCAGTCAGATTTTCTTTCTTTATGTTCATACTCATGAGCATCCCATTCTATTTTAAATGATTGTGGCATGAATACTAAAATTGTATCATAATTATTGTTTTACAATTTGGCGGAGGGTAGAGGACTCGAACCTCTAAGGGCTTTCACCCGCCGGTTTTCAAGACCGGTGCCATACCATTAGGCGAACCCTCCGTAGATTTGATTGATAATACATAAAAACCTTTATTTTTTCACCTTTCGATTGAAGTGGTATTCTTTGTATACCACAAGATTTTATAAAATTATTTCTCGATTACTTCCACTTTATAATTTCTAGCTACTACAAAGAGATAAATGATTTCAAGAATGCCGAGAGTATTGATAAGAAGAATAGCGATGAACCAGTATTTCTGCCTAAGTCCAGCAGATTTCCAAAGAGCCAAACCTTTCCAGATCAAAGACCACATGGCTGCTAGAGCTATGAATGCTGGATGTATGTTGGTTAGGTCGGCAAGAAATTGTATTGAACTCATATGCTTTAATTATACTATAATTTAAGAAATGAGCGAGAAATTAATGGCTATAGATTATGGGAGTAAACGTGTGGGTATCGCCTCGACAGATGATTCTGGACATTTTAGTTTGCCTCGTATGGTACTAGATAATGATAAAGATCTGTTAAGTAAAGTTCTTAAGTTTAAAGATGATGAAAAGATCAGTAAAATTATCATAGGTAAATCAACAAATTTCAGCGGACAGAATAATCCTATTCAGGACGATATAGATAAGTTTAAAAACGAACTTGAAAAACGCGGAGTTGAAATCATATTACATACAGAAATTCTCTCCACTGTAGAAGCCAGACAAATTCAAGGACAGACTCAAATGACAGATGCTTCGGCAGCAGCCATTATCCTTAAGAGTTTTATTGATACCCATGTATAATAAAGGCGTATGACTTCTTTGTTAAATAACAAAACTTTTCTAGATTTTTTCCCAGCACCGGAACTTCTCTTACTTTCTAATTCGGGTATTGTCGTGACAGATGAAGATGTGAAATTTGTGCAATTGCATCGAGCTATCTTAGGAGGTGGATTTAAATTAGCACATTTAAATAGAGTGGATGGTTCTAACGGAATGATCGAGCAAGGATCAGACAATTATGCCGAACTCGTTTCTGCTTTGAAAGGGTTATCTTTGCGCTATGGTGTTCGTCACGTTCAAGCTACTCTGCCAGATGAGAAAGCTTATCTCTTCACTACTAATGTTGATAAAGTACCTAAGAAAGATCTCTATGATGCTGTAGCTTTTGTTATTGAAGAAAATGTTCCCATTTCTTTGGCTGAATCAATATTTGACTTTGAGATTGTGGATGAATTATCTGATTCCTCAAATATTAAAGTGGCTGTCACAGTTTTGTCGAAAAGTACGGTGGATACTTATATAGAACTTTTTGAATTTGCTGGTATTACTCCTATTTCTTTCGATATTGAATCACAGGCAATAGCTCGAGCTATTATTCCCAGACAAGATAAGCGCTCGCATCTCATTGTTAATCTCTTTAAAAGAAAAACCGGTTTCTATATTGTTTCAGATAAAGTGGTGCAATTTAGTAGTACGTCAAATTACGGTGTCGATGGGGATGATTTGCATTCCAATATAAATAATTTGAAAGAAGAGATGCATAAAGTGATAACCTTTTGGGAATCTCGTGCTGATAAATCAGGTAAGTTAGAAAAGAAAATAGAAAAAATAATGGTATCAGGAATTGGAGCTGGTAGAAAAGAGTTTGTAGAGCAGTTGATGAACGAAGTAAGTATTGAATACATGCTTGCTGATATTTGGGTGAATGTATCTTTTCCACGTAATCAAGTTCCAGAGATGCCATTTGATGAATCTTTGGATTACGCCTCTGCTATAGGTCTAGTCCTACCTAATTAAATAAAAGTGATGTTTAAATTACTTACAGAAGAAGAGAGAAATAAGGTGGTACATGAGTATAATATGCGTCGGGCTATCGTTATACTCTATGCACTTATTTTAATATTTGTCGTGGGGATAATAGGGCTACTGCCTTCTTATGTTCTTTCAAATGCTCGCCAGACAGAAATACTTGAACGTACCAGAATTATAGATAAATCTATATTGAAAGGAGATGAACCAGAACTTCAAAAATGGCTTACTCAGATTAATAATAAACTCGAAGTACTTTCTCCAAAGCTTGATACGGATAGACCGTCTGATTTTATTGAAAAGATGCTTGAACAGAAAATTTCCGGCATATTTATAGATAGTATTTCATGGACAAATTCTGAGGGTAAGAGAGAATTATCCGTAAGTGGCACAGCTCTTAATAGGCAAACTCTTGTAACATTTAAGGATAGTATTAATGATTCTGGGTATTTCTCATCAGTAACCTTACCAATATCTAATCTGACTCAAGATACTGATATCAATTTCCAAATAAAATTCTCACCTAAAGAACCTCCTATAACTCCCAGAACATCATCATGATATTAAAAAACTCCAAATTATTTATTATGGTTTTGGTTCTCATCTCCACTACTCTTTTTATTGTGCTTGTTTTGGGTGTCTATATCGTACGGCTTAAGAATAATAATACCTCAGAGCTTCTCAATACTGCAGATAACTTTACTGAAACTAATGCCTTAGTTCAGTCTATTAGAATAGCGCAACGCAGTGCTTCTGAAGACATTGAATCTTTTAACAACTTTGTTCTTTCAGAAGATAAACTTGTTCCTCTTATTGAGAGTATTGAAGAAGTTGGTCGGAAATTCGGTCTCGAAACAGACATAACTTCTGTTAAAGGTACAGAAGAGGAACTTGTTGAACCACACATAATAAGCATAGCTGTAGAGACAAAAGGATCTTGGGTTAGTGTGATGTCTTTCCTGCATGCTATTGAGAGTCTGCCTAATAGGGTTATGATAAACGAATCAAGCTTTTATAAAGAGGATGATGATTGGAATTCCATAATTATACTGTCATTGTACTCTTTTGATTAAAATCATGGATATTTTACACACATTTTTCTCTAAATTAATTTTTCGTAAAAAGAGTTTTGTTAAACTTGATTCAAATCCTGAAATTGACTGGAAAATTATCTTCATTTCTACAGCGATTCTGGTTATTATCACGATTATTTCAAGTGTTTATATGTTTATAAAGATTGATAAGGGAGAAATTTTCTTAGTGAAGAAAATGGGAGATGATAAAACACGCACTCTGGATATATCCATACTTAGAGAAACTGTTTCTTATTACCAAAACAAAGCAATTGAATTTGAAAGACTCAAAAGTAAACGTGTTTCAACCGTTGACCCTTCACTCTAAGAAAGTGTAATATCACATCACACCCTCTATCGTTTTGCGGTGGGGGTAGTCTTCGGAAACAATGAGCAATATGCTTACTGTTACTTACTTGTCCCCGTAGCTTAATGGATAAAGTAGAGCTCTTCTAAGGCTTTGATGCAGGTTCGATTCCTGCCGGGGACACAAAATGAAAAAACTGTGATACAAAATCACGGTTTTTTCATTGCTAATTTCTTAATAGCATTAGAAATAGAAGCCACCACTCTTTTATCAAAAGGATATGGAATTATTTTATTGGCAGTTGGTTTTTTTACTACTGCCGCAAGCGCTAGAGCTGCGGCAATCTTCATATCATCGGTTATTTGGTGAGTGCGAGATTCTATGGCTCCTTTAAAAATCCCTGGAAATACAAGGACATTATTTATTTGATTGGGAAAATCTGAACGACCAGAAGCTACTACGACTGCTCCTCCAAGTTTAGCTTTATCTGGCATAATCTCTGGTGTGGGGTTAGCCATGGCGAAAACAATAGCCTTTCTTGTCATAGTTTTTATATCAGAAGGTTTAAGGAGGTTTCCTTTAGAAACTCCAATGAATATATCTGCGTCTTTAATAGCGTCGGTCAATGAGCCAGAGAGATTTTTCTTGTTAGTAATTTTTATAAGCTCCTTCTTGATAGGTGTTAAGTCTTGTCGTTTTTTTTCTACGATACCTTTGCTATCGCAAATCACCATGTTGTGTATTCCATAGAGATATAACAGTTTAGTTATAGCCACTCCGGCCGCTCCGGCGCCGTTTATGACCACACTAACAAATTCTTTTTTCTTCCCGACAACTTTAAGCGCATTTATAAGTCCGGCTAATACGACTACCGCTGTACCGTGTTGGTCATCATGCATCACAGGTATAGAAAGTTCTTCCTTCAATCTATTCTCAATCTCAAAACAACGTGGTGCAGATATATCTTCGAGATTAATACCGCCAAAAGTTGGAGCAATTGCTTTAACTGCTACCACTATTTCATCAGAGTTTTGTGTCGAAAGGACGATAGGGAAGGCATCTATGTTTGCAAAACGTTTAAAGAGCACCGCCTTACCTTCCATGATAGGTAGTGCTGCTTCTGGTCCGATATTGCCAAGTCCAAGTACAGCCGATCCGTCTGATATTATAGCGACTCCATTCTTAGTCGAAGTGAGGTCGTATGCGAGTTTTTTATTTCTCGCGATAGCAAGTGCTGGTCCGGCAACACCCGGAGTATAGGCGATGGATAAATCATTGCGGTTATTTATCGGAATCCTCGATACTATTTCAAGTTTCCCGCGAGTTTTCTTGTGAACTTTTATACTTAATTTCTGGTAATCTTTTTTCACGTAGTGGGCGGTGGAGGGCTCGAACCCCCGACATCGTCAGTGTAAATGACGCGCTCTACCAACTGAGCTAACCGCCCTAATGGCACGATATTATCATATATTGTATTGTAATTGCACGAGCGCTGTAAGGTAAACCTTGAGTACTCATCGTTTAGAAGTCATGAAAGCAAGCTTTTGTGGCGCTCCTCGCTCGAGCACGTGGCGAAATCGGCAGACGCGCTGGCTTCAGGAGTCAGTGAGAGTAATCTCGTGGAGGTTCAAATCCTCTCGTGCTCACTTTAACAATGATTGATCTATCCAAAAATATTATTTACGAAGATGATGACATCTTGGTTATAGATAAACCCGCTGGTTTAGTCGTTCATCCGGATGGGCGTACTATTGAGCCAAGTGTTTCATCATGGTTTGCAGAAGCTTATCCAGATTCAAAAGATGTAGGAGAGTCCATAGAGAAAACTAGTGGCGAGTTGATAGAGAGAGCGGGGATAGTGCATCGTATTGACCGTGACACTTCCGGCATCTTACTTCTTGCAAAGACGAAGATAGGTCACAGTGTCTTGAAAGAACAATTTAAAAACAGAGAGATTGAAAAAATTTACCATCTATTTGTGTATGGCAATCTTAAGGATGATCGGGGTATTATCGATCTGCCAATAGGTCGCAGTGTTAGTAACTTTAAGAAATGGTCTGCACAAAGAGGGGCTAGAGGAGACAAGAGAGAAGCGATAACGTATTTTCAGGTTCTCAAACGAACTGGAGACAGAAGCGTAACTTTCGTCGAGGCTAAACCAAAAACAGGTAGAACTCACCAGATCAGAGTTCATTTCAACGCACTTCATCACCCTGTCGTCTGTGACAAACTCTATGCACTCAACAAACCGTGCCTACTTGGTTTCAATCGTCTTGCCCTTCACGCGCGTTCTATTGTTTTCAAAAATGTCAGTGGTAAAAAGATCAAAGTCGAATCTCCGTATCCAGAAGATTTTCAAGACGCACTAAAAACTCTTATTTAGAATCTTAAATTAAAGCCCGACATAGGTTCAACAAGTTATTGCAACACTTCAAGATAATCAAAGTGTTGCAATAACTTGTTGAATGTACCCCACGAGTCCTTGACAGAACTAGTGAAAGGTGCTATACTTAACACAGTAAGTTCTTTTACTAATTTGCGAGAACTGATTGTAGCCCCGAGGGCTTAAAATGAGAATTCGGGGCTACAATCAAGTGGCTAAAAGCAACAAGTCTAAAAAACACGTTGCGGAGGAGACACGTCATGCCATCTATTATGACTAGTCGTCAGTCAGCAGAGCTGGATCACGCGTTTGAGCGTAACGGCTGGACATCAGAGGATGTCAAGAAGTTGAGTGGTGGGGACATTCTCGCTACATTTCTCCTCGTCATCCGTGACCGGGCGGAAGTGGTGGTTAGGTCAATTCTCACCCTCCTTCGCACGGTGCACATCGCATCCCAGCCCGCAGGTATCACCTCAGAGAAGTATTTCGAGGAAGTGGGAGTTCAGCGGACTAGCTCGAACTTTAAGAGTCAGTTCTACGGTCTAGAAGTCGCAGCAACAGATGAGGTCGAGCTTACCGTTTACAAGCTCGAAGAGAACTCGCTCGATGCTTCGATCCTCGCCGAACTCGGCGACAAGACCGAGACCTCAGTCTCTCAGTTCCACGCCTTCCTCGCAGCAAACAGCAAGAGCTCGGAGTGGTTCATCTTCTACCTTCGGGGAAAAGATGGAAATCTCTGGGTTGTGTACGCGCGCTGGAACTCCGGCTACGGTGGCTGGTATGTCAGCGCGTACTCCGTCGAGAGTCTGAACAGGTGGCTTGCTGGCCACCTTGTGGTTTCTCGCAACTAGACCCTTTGACTCCGCCGAAGGCGGATGACACTTGGGTTCAGAGGCGCTTCGCAAAAAGCGCCTCTTTCTTTTATACTTTAGATAATCTATTGGCACTCTTGACTAAAAGTTTGGAGTGATAGATGAAGATTGGCAAAGCCAGTCTCAAAAAACAAAATAGTTGGTGCCAGAAGTTAAGGAGCAGGACTCCGCATAAAATACAGTCCTGAGAATATTCAACGGACAGTGGTATGGGTGACTTCTAGCATGAAACGACTCTGGGTTGTGAACGCGAACTGGAACTCCGACAACGGTGGCTGGAATGTCAACGCGAACTCCATCGAGAATCTGAACAGGTGGAATGCTGGCAACCATGTGGTTTCTCGAAACTCTTCAGTTTTCTCCCACTCTTATGGATGGGAGTTTTTGTTTAGTATTCCTTTTTTCCATCCCCCTAATTCTCGACCAATCTCTTCAAGTTTCTCAATAAATTCAGCATGTTGCCCAGTGATTATCAGTTTATTTTCCCAAGCAATTTCCGAAAAGAATTTAATCCTGTCTATTTTCAAAATTGCTTGTTCTAGAAACGGCAGTTTATCTGCCAGTGAAGCGTATCTACCATAGTGAGTTAATTCCAGAACCTCAAGAAATAAATTATCTATTTTTTCTCCAATACCAAACCGTTCTGGTTTAGATATTTTTCTATAGAGCTTTAGCCAGTATGTATAAGTAACCTTTTCCTTAAAAAGCACCGAAGGTGCTTTTGTGGGGGTAAAATAGTTCATATGAATTTCTATATTAAAATAATATCACTTGAAAACCTTTTCACCGCTTGGGAAGAGTTTATAAAAGGGAAAAGAAAGCGCAAAGATATAGCTGAATTTTCTGAAGATCTTTCTAGTAACGTCTACAGTCTCCATTTAGATTTATTAAATAAAACCTACTGGCACGACGGCTATCATGCCTTCAATATCTCAGACCCCAAGCCTAGAAACATCCACAAAGCCACAGTCCGAGATAGACTGCTCCATCATGCAGTCTATCGGGTGCTATATCCATACTTCGACAAAAAATTCATCCACGATTCCTACTCCTGTCGTCTCAATAAAGGTACGCATAGAGCTATGGAAAGATTCAAACACTTCTCTCAGAAAGTTTCTAGGAATAACACTAAACAATGCTGGATTCTCAAGTGTGATATCAAAAAGTTCTTTGCTTCCATTGACCATAATTTACTACGATATATCGTTATGAATTATATTGATGACAAAGATACAAACTGGCTTATTTCTAAAATAGTCACGAGCTTCCACTCCGCTAAATCAGGTAAAGGTTTACCTTTAGGAAATCTAACGTCGCAGTTACTAGTCAATATCTACATGAACGAGTTCGACCAATACATCAAACATAATCTTAAAGTGAAATATTACATTAGATATGCCGACGACTTTGTTATCACTATGATATATCGCAGTGAATTAGAAAACTTGCTTCCCGAATTAAGAAATTTTTTGAAGGAGAGACTTAAACTCTCACTCCATTCTGATAAGGTATTTATCAAAACACTTGCTTCAGGCATAGATTTTCTCGGTTGGGTACATTTTCCTGACCACCGAGTTTTAAGAACCACGACTAAGAGAAGGATGGTGAAGAATCTATCCAAAAATTATTCTCAAGAAACAATCGCTTTATATCATGGACTTTTGAAACATGGCAATACTTATAAATTAAGAGAGAAAATTCGTAATTTGTATTAGCTTAATTATTGTGTTAGATTGGTGTCCATTATGAATAGAGTAATCAGCCCAGTAAATATTGAAGAAAGACGGAAACTTGACCTACGGTCTGGTGATACTGTGCGTGTCAAACAAAAGGTGGTTGAGAAAGGTAAGACTCGTCTACAGGTCTTCGAAGGACTAGTTCTTTCATGCAAGCATGGCAAAGAAGCTGGAGCTACCTTTACTGTCCGCCGAGTGTCTTCTGGTGTAGGAGTAGAAAAAATCTTCCCTTTGTATTCTCCAGTTATAGATAATATTGAGATAGTTAAACGTTCCAAGATTCGTCGCGCTAAGCTCTATCACATTCGCGAGAAAGCAGCTAAAGAGATCAGCCGCCAAATGAGAAACGTTCGTCTTGAAAAAGAAATAAAACCAGAAGAAATTTCAATAGTTGAAGAAACGGTAGAAGCGAAGTAGTATTGACCACAAAGCTCGGGTGGTGTAATTGGTAACCACGTACGCTTGAGGTGCGTATGCCGTAAGGCGTGGAGGTTCAAGTCCTCTCCCGAGCACTCTATTTTTTAATTAAAAATCTATATTTCTTTTTAGACCAAATAGGTCCAGCATAAGACACGCCTATTCTCGGTGTTCTCTTAATATCTTTGAGCAGAATCTTTTCTTCTCTGTCTTCGAACCATAGACCGTTTTTTCTCGAAGCTGTTTTATTATTAAGTTTACCTGTAATTTTAAGTTCACGAGTGAGTACGCCAGGACCTTTGAAGTGTTCTGTACTGCGGATAAGAACAGCAGTTGCAGAACCTTTCTTCTCTGTCACTACATTGAGCATCCAGTACATTCCATATACAAGATATATATAAAGTATTCCAGCTTCGCCAAACATTACTTCTGTTCGTACAGTTTTACCTTTCGATGAGTGGGAAGCCAAGTCATGTTCTCCAACATACGCTTCAACCTCTGTGATTTTCTCCGCAATAACTTTTCCGCCAATACTGCTAACCAGATATTTTCCTAGTAAACTTTGGGCTATGTCTAAAGTCTTTTCCTTAAAAAAATCTTTACCAAGAATTTTTCTCATATTGCCTAGTATATGGTATAAATGGCCATAATGGCGACTATAGTTTAATGGTAGAACTCCAGCTTGTGGAGCTGGTCGCGAGAGTTCGATTCTCTCTAGTCGCCCAAAATACAAAATTACTCTTCCTAGCGAAGCGAAGCGTCTCTCTAGTCGCCCAATAACTTAATGTTATTTTGGTATACTTTACATATGAAAAAAGGTTTTAAAGATAATATTGAGAAACTAACTGTTGGGAATACCGACTTTAGGAAGGTGCTTTATACTGCTGAACATTCTCAACTTGTACTCATGTCTCTTTTGCCTGGAGAGGAGATTGGTTTGGAAGTTCATCCAGATAACGACCAATTCTTCAGGTTTGAAGAAGGTCATGGACAAGTGACTATAGATAACACTATCTATGAAGTGGCAGATGGTGATGCTGTGATAGTGCCTCGCGGTGCGGAACACAATGTTGTCAATACTTCGAGTACCGGAGCGTTAAAATTCTACACCATATATTCTCCGGCTCATCATGCTGATGGTATTGTAAGAAAGACGCGAGATGAAGCTGTGCAGAACGAAGCAGAATTTGATGGAACCACGACAGAATGAAATTTTTTAAACTCATTGTCTTTGATATTGATGGTACGTTGACACGCAGTAAATCCGCCATTGATACCGAAATGGCAGAACTTATCTGCCAACTTTTGGATAAATATAAAGTAGCTATTATATCTGGCGCTAATTATGAGCAGTTTAAGTGGCAGATTCTAGAACACCTTTCGTGTTCATCAGATAAAATGCGAGATTTATACATCTTGCCGGTAGATGGCACTGTCTTTTGTAAAGATGAAGACGCCTGGGTGTGCGATAGCGATACCCCGCTTTCTATAGAAGAGAAAGAGCTTATTAAAAAATCTTTTGAAAATATTTTTGAAAGGTCAGGACTGGAGACTCCGAAAAAGATATACGGAGAGTTAGTGGAGGACAGGGGGGCGCAATTTAATTTCTCTGCTTTGGGGCAAAATGCTCCGGTGGAACTTAAGGAAAAATGGGATCCTGATAATAAGAAACGCGAGCGTATAATAGGAGTGCTTAAGTCTGTCTTACCGGGATTATCATTACATATTGGTGGGACTACTTCTATAGAAGTGACAAAATCTAATATAGACAAGGCTTATGGATTGAAAAAGCTCATAAGACGTATAGGTATAGCTAAAGAAGAAATACTATATTTGGGAGATCACTTACTAGATGGTGGCAATGATGCTCCAGCTCTAACCTTAGGTATAGAATGTAGATCCGTTAAGGGCCCAGAGGAAACAAAAAAGGAGATTTTAGAGCTATTAAAATATAAATCATAATGATACAATTATTTAATAACTGTGCTCAAAAGAAAAACTAAAAAATTATCTTCTAAAAAATCTACCAAGAAAAGTAGATCAAAGAAAGCGACTAAAAAACCATTAAAAAAGAAAGTTGTTTCTAAAAAGAGATCTAGAACTAAAAGTAAAAAATTAAAAGCTCTACATTTGCATCGGGCTATGCGTAATCCGATCATGAGACCGACAGCGGGTTCTTATTGGGAATCAGAAGCAGTTTTCAATCCTGGAGCAGTGATACACGGTGGGCGAGTACATCTCTTTTATCGTGCCTTAGGTCCTGACGGCGTATCTCGTGTTGGTTATGCTTCAAGTAAAGATGGTATTCATTTTGACAAACGTTCTTCTCATCCAGTCTATATGCCAGAAACTGTTCGAGAGTCAGAGAGGCACTACTCGCATACTTCTCCTGCCAGATTGAAATATGATAAAGCTTTATACGCTTCTGGTGGCGGATGGGGTGGATGTGAAGATCCGAGATCTGTAAAAATAGATGATCGTATATATCTTACTTTTAATATATTCAATGGATGGAATTCTATCCGAGTAGGTTTAACTTCCATTAATGAGAGAGATCTTGAAAATGGTCGATGGAATTGGCGTCGACTTGTTTTTCTTTCTCCACCAAATGAACGGCATAAATGTTGGGTGTTGTTTCCAGAAAAGATAGAAGGTAAGTATGCATTACTTCATAGTGTCTATGATAATGATCCATCGTTAGTGCAGGTGGAATATTTAGATAGCCTAGAAGAACCCATACCATATATCAAAAGTTCTGATCCACATTTACTACCAGATAGAAATTTAGCTTGGCACAATCGTACTCGTGGAGCTGGTCCGCCACCAGTAAAGACTCGATATGGTTGGCTACTTTTCTATCATGCTATGGATAGAAATGACCCTAATCGCTATAAACTTGGAGTAATGCTACTTGATTCTAAAGATCCACGTAAGGTTCTATATAGATCAAATTATCCCATACTAGAACCTGATGAATGGTATGAAAATGATTGGAAGCCGGGTATTATCTATGCATCTGGAGCGGTGGTGAAGGGCGATACACTTCTTATCTATTATGGCGGTGGCGACAAACATATTGGCGTGGCTTATACTAATTTAGATAATTTCGTTAAGAAACTTATGAAGAATGAGCATGTCTCTCTTTCAGTTAAATCTACTAGAGTAGTAAGTTAATACAGGATTATATGTTTGTAATCAAACGCACAAAAGATAACCCGATCTTAGTACCGACCCGTGATCACTATTGGGAAGCCCATTCTACTTTTAATATGTCTACAGTCAAAAAAGGTCGAAGCATCTACGGGTTGTATCGAGCCATGTCTGGTAAAGATATATTGAGGTCACCAGAACAAATATCTACCATTGGTATAGGTAAGAGTTCAGATGGTCTGCATTTTGAAAGTCGTAAGCAATTTATTGAACCGAAGGAAGAATGGGAGAGATATGGCTGTGAGGATCCTAGAGTAACCTTTTTCGAAGGTCGATATTACATTTTCTACACAGCTCTTTCCAAGTTTCCTTTTGAAGCCGAAGGTATC
>Ga0076014_109_pt1 | contig 16012 bp, 17 predicted proteins | sample RifGroB1_FD_68062 | JGI IMG/M metagenome (GOLD analysis project Ga0076014, IMG submission 68062) | Parcubacteria bacterium GW2011_GWB1_38_8 | reverse complement strand
AGAAGAGCCACGACCTTCGGTCATACTTCGAAGTGAAGTGACATATCCAAACATTTCAGAGAGAGGTACTTTGGCGCGCACCACCTTGAGCTCACCGCGATCTTCCATCGATTCGATTTGACCACGTTTACCCGAGAGATTGCCAGTAATATCGCCCATAAACTTCTCCGGTACCACCACTTCCACTTTCATAATAGGTTCGAGAAGCACTGGCTTAGACCTTTTAGCAGCTTCTTGGAAGGCTTGTGAGGCAGCAATTTTGTATGCAATTTCAGAAGAGTCCACATCGTGGTAAGAACCATAGTTAAGCTCGCAAGAGATATCCACCATTTTGTAACCAGCCACAATTCCCCTGTCCATAGCTTCTTTGATACCTTTCTCAACAGCTGGTATAAATTCTTGTGGAATAACACCTCCTTTAATAGCATCAACAAATTCGAACCCGGGTTCGCGGTGCGCATTCTTCGGCACTTTCTCCTCTGGGTCGTATTTCGGTAGAGGTTTAATTTTAATCTTGACGTGCCCGTACTGACCCTTACCTCCAGTTTGTTTGATATATTTATTTTCCACTTCAGCTTCGCCCGTAATAGTTTCTTTGTATGCCACTTGTGGCTTGCCAACATTAGCCTCGACAGCAAACTCGCGCTTCATACGATCTACGATAATCTCGAGATGCAGTTCACCCATACCCATGATAACCGTCTCACCAGTTTCTTGGTCTGATTTAATTTTGAAAGTTGGGTCTTCATCGGAGAGACGTTTGAGAGCCATGCCCATTTTCTCTTGGTCTGCTTTAGTTTTCGGTTCAATACGAAGAGAGATAACTGGTTCTGGGAAAGTAATTTGGTCTAGGATAATTGGATTGTCCTCGTCAGAGAAAGTGTGCGAGGTTTTAGCATTCTTGAGACCGACAGCGGCGGCAATCTCTCCGGAAAAAACTTTTTTAACCTCTTCACGATCATTGGCTTGCAGACGCACTATACGACCGAGGCGTTCTTTCTCGCCAGTAGTTGAGTTATATAAATATGTACCAGATTCAATTGTCCCAGAATAAACTCTGAAAAATGTCAGCTGTCCGACAAAGGGATCGGATTGCAGTTTGAAAGCCAATGCCGCGAATGGTTCGGCATCAGATGCATGTCTTTCTATCTCTTCTCCGGTGCGAGGATCAATGCCTTTAATAGCAGGAATGTCGAGAGGTGATGGTAAATAATCTACGACAGCATCGAGTACTAGTTGCACTCCTTTATTTTTGAGAGCCGAGCCGGCATAGACTGGGAAAATCCTGTTGGCAATGACTGCTTTGCGAAGTGCCACTTTGAGAGTCTCGAGAGAAATTTCTTTGCCCTCAAGATAATCATTTATCAGAGCATCGTCACTTTCTGCAATTTTCTCCACCAATTCGGCGCGAAATTTGGTGGCATCAACGCGCAGATTGTCAGGAATCTCTTTTTCTACAACCAAGTTACCCATATTACCCTCGAAGTAATACGCTTTCATCTTCAAAAGATCTACAACACCTTCATGCTTGCCTTCCTCCCCTATAGGAATTTGCATACGAACAGCTTTTTTAGAAAGTCTATCTAAAATAGATTTGTAGGAACGTTCGAAAGAAGCACCAGTACGGTCAAGTTTGTTTATAAAACAAACACGTGGCACAAGTGCCTCTTCGGCGTAACGCCAGTTAGTCTCACTTTGAGGTTCTACACCAGCTACGCCGTCGAAAACAACTACTGCACCATCAAGAACGCGAAGCGATCTCTTCACTTCTACAGTAAAATCAATGTGCCCTGGAGTATCGATAATATTGAAACGATATTTATCCGGATCTAAGGTTCGACCTTGGGAATCGGTACTTAAGGTCGAACCTTTGTATGTTGGCTTCCAAAAACAAGTGATAGCGGCGGCGGTAATAGTAATACCACGCTCACGCTCCTGTTCCATCCAATCAGTAGTCGTATCTCCCTCATGCACTTCACCAATATCATGTTGTGATCCCGTATAAAAGAGAACTCTCTCAGAAGTAGTAGTTTTACCAGCATCAATATGCGCAATGATTCCAAAATTTCTAACTCGTTCTAAAGGATAATCTCTATTCATCTTAAGAATTGTAAATTAGGAATTGCAATTTTAAAAATTTACCAAGCAAAATGTGCAAATGCCTTATTAGCTTCAGCCATCTTGTGAGTATTTTCTCGTTTACGGACTGCTTCACCCTCGTTATTGGAAGCGGCCATGATCTCTTCTGCTAATTTCTCTGACATCGACTTACCTTTTTTAGTGCGAGCGGCTTCAATAATCCATTTCATTGATAAAAACTGACGGCGCTCCGGACGAACCTCGCGGGGAATCTGATAATTAGCTCCACCGACTCGTCTAGAACGCACTTCCATAGTAGGACCAGTATTTTTCAATGCCATTTCAAATATTTCCATAGGATCAGCTTTGGATTTCTCTTTTATCATGGCAAAAGATTCATGGACAATTTTAGCAGCAGTATTTTTCTTACCGCGTTCCATGCAATAGTTGATAAACTTCGCTACTTTCTCAGAATCATAGACAAGGTCTGGATTTATCTTCGGCTTGGCTTTAAGTTTGCGTCTCATTGTTCTTGCTACTTACCACCCTTTGGTTTCTTAACACCATACTGACTGCGTGTCTGTTTTCTGTTTTCAACGCCGGTAGCATCGAGCACACCACGCACTATGGTATAGCGAAGACCGACATCCTTTACACGACCACCTCGCAGAAGAACTACCGAGTGTTCTTGGAGATTGTGACCAATACCGGGAATATAAGCTGTCACTTCCATACCATTAGTGAGACGGACTCTAGCAATTTTTCTAATAGCGGAATTTGGTTTCTTGGGAGTTTTAGTTGTAACCTTAGTAGCCACTCCACGCTTGAAAGGAGAATTGAAAAATACTGGACGGTTCTTGATGGTATTAAATCCGCGCGTCAAAGCAATCGCCTTGGTCTTTTTGGCGACATTTTTCCTTTTGCGCTTAACTAATTGATTTATCGTACTCATTTTAACAAAAACCTGCCTGCCAGTAGGCAGGACATCTCCCGAAAGAGAAATATACTGTACTAAACACTAGCTCAAATTGCAAATCCGGTAATTAAACGAAAAAGAAGTAGAATAACTGGGAAGATAAACTGCCACAGAAAAAAGATAAAAAAAATCACTAAGATAAGACCGTATTTCTCAAAGAATGTCCTCATTTCAAGCATCTTGTTCGGAAAAACGGCAAAAAGAATCTTGGAACCATCAAGTGGCGGAATAGGGATAAGATTGAATATGGCAAGCAGTATATTGATGAAGACTATAAGCGACACGATCTGGATGAAAGCCGGATTACTGACCAATCCAATACGCAAAATTAGGCCAAATATAATGGCTACGGTGATATTGGAAGCCGGTCCGGCTACTGCCACAGTAGCTTCCGACCAGCGTCCAGGCTTTAAATTGTATGGGTTATATGGAACAGGCCTTGCCCAACCGAAGATAAATCCACCAAACATATAAGAGACAAGAGGTACTAGGAAAGAACCTACAAAATCTAAGTGCTTAACTGGGTTAAGTGTCAGTCGGCCTTGATATCTGGCGGTCTGGTCACCAAGCATAGATGCGGAATAGCCATGAGAGACTTCGTGTATCACTACCGACATGATAAGAATGGCAATTTGAAATATAAACTCCATGATGTTAGTATAGCGCAACTATGGCGAAGGTATGCCCAGTATCAAAAAAAGGTTCAAGAGTTGGAGGCGGATATTCCAACAGGACTCGTGCTACCCAATTTAACCCAACAGGATTTATCCGCAAGTACCCAAATCTCCAAAAAAAGCGTATTTACATACCAGAATTGAAGAAAACTATAACTCTTACTCTTTCAACCAAAGCTATCAAGACTATAAACAAACGTGGTGCGTATAGCGTTCTCAAAAAAGCTGGGGTGATTTAGACAGCTTCTAGATTATAGCTATTAGTAAAACTTGTTTAGACCAGGAATGGGTAGTTATTGATTTTCTGATGAAATAAGAATAGATTAAGTGGTGGAAAGAGAGGGTTTAATGGAACTTAGATTTGATGGATCATTAGTGCGTGTCTTTCGTCCTGTTTTCGACCCAGGTAGCTTGTTGCTATCTTGGGATCGAAACATCTGCCTCACGGGCAATTCGGTAATCAGGATCCACGAGCCAGTCACACGTCGTTACAATTACAAAGACAAGGTCGCTATCCCTCTCGACATCGAAGGAAAAGAACTTGTCATCTTGTTTGAAGAATTGCCAGAGAACAGTAGAGAGAAGGTGAAAAGACTGTTCCCAAGCCATCCACTCCTCACAACAACCGAATAGTAGCCCGCACTGACTTATGACGAAGCCTGTCACTAGCGTCAGTGACGGGCTTTCGTTTTATTTCAGTTTAAGAATTTTGCCATCCGTTTCAAATTTAATAGTGCCTAAGTCCGCAGTACTAACAACTTTAGCATCAATTTTTTCTAAAATATCTAAGACTTCTTGATGCGGATGACCATAGGAGTTGTCGCGACCTGCAGAAATAACGACATATTCCGGTGAAACTGTTTTAGCATATGTAAGTGAAGTAGATGTGCGCGAGCCGTGATGACCAGCTTTTAAAACATCGGAACTAAGAGGTAACGAATCCAGATTGAGTAAAATATTTTCCACTTGCATAGGAGAATCGCCAGTCAGTAAAAAAGATTTACTACCATACGTTAGTTTCGCCACTACAGAAGCTTTATTAGTTTCCCAGTTGGAAACATCTTGGTTTGGGAAAAGGATTTGAAGCTTCGCCCCATCGCCGAAATTTACTATTATCCCCCGCCTTGCCAAAATGGTCGGGATATTTTTCTCCTTTAATCTTTTATCCAACTCATCATCTATATCACTATCTGACTCAACACCCGGCTCTAAGAAAGCACCAACTTTGTATCGCTCAACCACTGCAGGAAGACCGCCTATATGATCAAAGTCCGGATGAGTACCTATGACGATATCCAACCTCGTGTCTCCAAACGGCAAAATTCTGCCAAGTTCACTCAATATGCTTCTGTTTCTGCCTCCATCTATAAGTACGCGACCATGCTGTGGCGAGTCGACAAGTATCGCATCGCCTTGTCCCACATCTATAAAGTACACTGTGAGAATATCACTTGAACGTTTCTGATATAGAGTAACCCAGACAACAATGTTTGAAGCAACGAGGATGGTAATAAGAAGTTCTTTCCACCATTTCTTTAGAGAAACCATAGATATAGTATAATCTAGGCATGGATAAACAATTCGAGGAACAAAAGTTCAACATCCCAACGTTAAAAGGTATTTCTGTAAAAACAATTGAAGAACATTTGAAACTCTATTCTGGTTATGTAAAGAATAGCAATACTATACTTACCAAAATTGATGAATATGCCAAAGACGCAGAGGCAAACGCTTATGCATTAGGAGAAATTCAGCGCCGATTTTCATTTGAATTCAACGGTATGCGCAATCATGAAATATATTTTTCACATTTCGAGAAAGGTTCGTTGACACTCGGTGTCAACAGTGAGTTCAAAAAATCGATTGAAGGAGAATGGGGTAATTTTGATAAGTGGCTGAATAGATTTAAATCTATTGCTCTCACGCGCGGTATTGGTTGGGCAATATTAGGCTACGACAAATCATCAAAAAGACTATTAAATTACTGGGTGGATGAGCAACATCTGGGTCAATTAAACAATGTCACTCCGATTCTCGCTTTAGACATGTGGGAGCACTCTTTTGTCACTGACTACCAACCAAGTGGAAAGAAAAATTATATTGAAGATTTCTTCATAAATTTGAACTGGCAGACTGTGGAACAGAACTTCTCCAGTGCTTTATAAAAATAACCATAAAAAGATAAATCAGAACAATTAACCAAACAGAAACAGAGGGTACAGAGATAGAAGCGAAAGATAGATTACCTAACACACTAGAAACACCTAGAATCCAATTTAGAAGTAGGTAAGCAATATAGGTAAAGGGTAGAGCCAGAACAGAGTTCAAGTAAGCAATAATTGTCGCAATAAAACCTATAAACATAGTATAAGGAATGAGTAACAGTATAAGTATGTTGGCTAGTAGAGAGACTAAAGAGAAATCCCCTACGGAATACACCAGAAGCGGTAAAACGGTCAATTGCGTGGCTATAGTAGTAGAAACTGTAGTTCGCAAACCCCATTTTTCTGGAACTACTTTCAAATATTTTTCTACAATAGGCACGACGTAAATCAAAGCAAGAGTAGCCAGAAAAGAAAGTTGAAACGAAGGGTCAAAAACTAGAATTTTCGGATTATGAAGAAGCATGATAAAACCAGCTATCAAAAGAGCGCGAGGGGCAGAGTAGTTACGACCAAACATCTTGGCTACGATGACAGTCAGAACCATAAGTGAAGCACGTACTATGGTGGCTTCAGCTCCAGTCATAAGGACAAATAAAATAATACCGATGATGGAAGCTCCTGATGCTACTTGAGGGCCACCGAAATTAGATAAATGTGGCGAAAGACGAACTAATAAGAAAATATTTTCAAAAAACTTACGCATGAATTCAGCAATGATAGTCACATTGTAGCCAGAAAGCACCACAATATGGATTACCCCAGCACGCCTAAATTCTTCAAGAATACTTTTTGGCATAGCGTCTTTACCTGATACTAATAGACCGGAAAGTAAGCTGGCATAAGGTTCCACCAGAATTTCTTTGGTTTTTGAAACAAAACTTTGTTTTATTTTGAAGAGAAAGTTTTTTATAGGATTACCATGCCCATTTGAAACAATTTCTACTTTAGTAAAACTCAAAATGTGATGAATACCATCTTTAGAAAGATACTTTTCGTAGTCGAAAGGTCTTCCACCGTCTCCACTCTCAATAATTCCCGGTTTTTCTAATTTGCCTTCAACACTAACTCGATCACCATAGGAAACATCGCTGTATAAATCAGTATTTACTAAAACTTTCTCTCCATTATCTGAAAGTAAGATAAAACGAGTGCTGTTGTCTCTCTGCTCCGGCTCACTTATCACAATACCTATAGAATCCGGTGTAATGGGTTCATGAAAATCTTTTATAGAATAACGCAAAGCGCCGAATCCAAATGAAAACAAGACCAGAGAGATAAACAAAACCTCTTTCTCTACATGTCTTTTGTGAATTTTCTCAGCAAGAAACAAAACCATACCTAGGAAGATGACAAAAACACTCAAGATTGGAGATAAGAAAATAAAAGATGACACAAGAATACCGAAAGCAAAACTAAATATAAAAACAAAAACACATTTAGAAAATAAGTTTATAGCCGTTTTTTGGACCATTGTATAAATCTATCGGTACGTTGTCTGCAAAACTGGTAGCAATCATATCTGCACGCTCGTTCCAGCTATGTCCCGAATGTCCAGCAACATATTTCCACTCTACTTCCTTTCCAGAACTTGCTTCTAAGAGCTTAAGCCAGAGATCTTTATTTAAAACTGGCTTTTTACCTGCAGTACGCCAATTTTTCTTCTGCCATCCTTCAATCCATTCTGTCATCCCTTTTGTGACATATTCGGAGTCAGCGTAGAGAACAACTTTCAGCTTATTAATTCCAGCTTTTAATTTAGATAAAAATTCTAGAGCATTGATAGCGGCACTGAGTTCCATACGATTATTGGTGGTATGTTCCTCCCTATTACCAAGTTCTATCACCTGATCATTGTTAAATATAACCACTCCCCATCCTCCTGGTCCGGGATTACCCCGTGATGAACCGTCTGTATAGATTGTTATCATACCTGCATTATATCAACTATCCGCAAACGAAGTTCGGGTCGGTTGCGGAAATAAGACTTTTCTAGGTGAGCGAAAAGGTTGATATATAAGCCGGGAGTTAGGGGAAAAGAATATGATTCCGGACTTGAGAAAAAAGAGATGGCTTTTACCTCTCTATCTCCTTCATTGAATATGACTTCTAAATGATTACTCTCTTTGCCGAACTGTTTTACTGATTTTATTTCTACTTTTAATATCTTGAAAATTGGTTTCTCATTACCCATTCCAAACGGAGCAAATTGAGAAATCGTACTCCATAAATTCTCTCCAATATCTGAAAGTTTCAAGGATACCGAGTGTCCGCCAGCCGGTGGACACTCGGTGTTTACTAGTAGAAATTTAAGAGCTTGAGAAAGTTTTTCTTCAAGATTTGTAAGACTCTCAAGGGTGACAGAAAAACCACCTGCTCCAGCATGCCCACCAAATTCTATAAAAGAATCCGCCACAGATTCCATAAGAGTATAGAGATTATATCCATTATATGAACGACAAGATCCTTTAAGAACGCCATCTCCGTCTCTGCCCCAAACAAAAACTGGTTTCAAATGCTCTTCCACTAATGAATTGGCCACCAAACCCAAAATAGCCGGACGCCACTCTGGATTACCTATCACGACAACATCCCCAATATTTTCTCTTTTAATCAAATGAGCTTTGGCATCTTTCACAATACTTGCCACCACACCCTTACGTTCATTATTTATTTTCTCCAAATGGAGAGCCAGTATTTCTGCCTCACTCGGATCAGTAGTCGAAAGTAATTTAAAAGCATCTTCGGGCACACCCATACGTGAAGCAGCGTTAATGCGCGGAGTAATCATGAAGGTAATGTCGTCCTCACAGACGTTTCGGCGGTCAAAATTAAGTTTTTTTGAAAGCGCTGAAAGTCCCGGTCGCGGAGATTTGCGAAAAACATCAAGTCCAAAGTGTGAAAAAATTCTATTTTCTCCGACAAGCGGCACCATGTCAGAAAGCGTGGCAATACCAACCATATCTAAAGACCATTTCTCCATGCCGAGCTTAATACCGAAAGATTCTTTAGCAAGAATTGCTTGCACCAGCTTAAACACTACTGCTGAACCGCAAAGTTCTTTAAAAGGATAGGTGGAATCTTCAAGATTTGGATTTACTATCGCATAGGCATCTGGTAAAACTTTCGGTGGTGCATGATGGTCAGTAATAATGACATCAATACCTTTTTCATTAGCAAATGCCACTTCATCTAGATCCGCAACCCCGCAGTCAACAGTAATAATAAGTTTGGACCCACGATTACTACACTCATCTATTGCATCCAGATTGAGGCCGAAACCTTCGTCATGCCGGTGAGGAATATAAAATGAGATGTTTTCATACCCTGCTCGCCTGAAGAAATCAGAGAGCACCACTGCTCCCGGTATACCATCGGCATCATAATCAGAGAAAACCACAATGTGTTCATTATCTTTAATAGCCTTTATCACCCTGTCGCTAGCTTTAGACATATCAGGTAAAAGCAGAGGATTATGTAGTTTGTTGTAATCTGGACTTAAAAAGGCTTCTCTCTCCTCTGGCACGATACCACGTTCTTTAAGTAGAGTTTCAAACAATTCTGGGAAGTGCATTGAGTTATTATACAAGATGTAGAGCTTATATTAAGATAAGATTATGCAAAACAGCAATACAGAAGGAGTAATTATCTTGATAGTGCTTATAGCTATAGTATTTTTCTTGCCTAAAGGATCCTCCGACTCTACAAGTAATTTCTTCTCTGGAAATAAAAATTCAAATTCCAGTCAAAGCAATACAGGCGGTACGGTAAAACCTGATTCACTATATGCAAAAAATATCTCCATCAGTACTGGCAATGCATCTTATGCCAAACAGTCTTATGAAGAATACATAACTATAAATAACAGAGGCAGAGAAAATATAGATATTACTAACTGGCAACTCAGAAATGGTAAAGACCAGCGAGCTTATGATCTCAACGGTTCTTTACGATACTTCGCTGCAGATATAGCAATCATTCCTAAAGCTACTCTTTTTATCTCACCTACTGGCTTTAATAATTTTCAGAATGTAGTGCTGAAACCGGGCGAGAAAGCTATCATTACAACTGGAAATATTGGATCACAACTGCCATATAAGATTGTCAGTTTCAAAGAAAATATTTGTAGTGGTTATATAGAAAACTTGCCTGAATACAAATTTACCCCCGCTCTTACTCACAATTGCCCCAGACCAGCCAATGAAATCGGAGTGACTTCACTTGATACAGAATGCCGAAAATTCATAGAGAAAATGTCATCCTGCCATACACCAAAGTTTGATACTCGGGATTCAGAAGGAAATATCTGTAGTAATTGTGTCGATGGTAAATTGCTATCCAGTTCATGCGTAGCTTTTATTAAAAACCATTTCAATTACAACTCTTGCATTGCTAACCACGTCAATGATCCTAATTTCTCAAGTAAAACATGGCGAATATTTCTTAATAAAGGTTGGGAGATGTGGGCCAAAGAATACGAGATTATAAAACTTTTTGACCAATTAGGTCGTCTAGTAATAGAGAAAGCTTATTAACATGACTGATTCTAATTGCATCTTTTGTAAAATAGTTAGAGGAGAAATTCCTGCATATAAAGTATATGAAGATGATGATTTTTTGGCATTTTTAGACATCAATCCACGATCACCCGGCCACACACAAGTAATCCCAAGAAAACATTTCAGATGGGTCTGGGACATTCCCGCCGCCGCTGAAGCTAAGGCGGGCGAACCAAATATCGGAGAACTTTTTGAGGTAGTAAAGAAAGTGGCGCTCGCCCAACAGAAAGCTTTCAACACCGACTTCATTCTTTCAAAAATCATCGGCGACGAAGTAGAGCACGCCCACATCTGGGTCTTCCCTGATCCAAAAATATCCAGCAATCCCAAAGATTTCGCCGACAACGCGGAGAAAATAAGAAAATTTATTTAAGAGTTTCCCACGCAATTTCAAACAACGACCTCTGCACATTTGCCAAAGCCTTGTTTTCAATAATCACCGAGGTCTGGTCGACTTCAAATTTACCCATACGTTATCGAATTACTTCTGCATTACATATATCAGCCGGTAACGAAAGTCTTTTTTGGGTTAGAATATAAGGATGGCAAATCAATATTTCTCCATCGGGTCGCCGTTTGCAGATTTTGTGAGTTGGATAGTGTTCGGCATATCGTTCATACTTGTTTTCTACCCATTCTTCCATATTGGATATATAAAATGGAAAAAGAAATTACCTGTGAGTTGGTGGCGGGTTGGTGGAGCTTATTTGGCGTCTTTGATTATTTATCTTGTTTGGCAGTTTGGCGTAATATTCGGTCTCGTTGAAATTTTAGAGAGAATCTACACGAATTCTTGGTGGCTTACAACCGCATTGCTTGATGGTAGTGGTCAGATGTTGTTTGGAGTGTTGATTGGGTGGCCATTGTTAGCTTCTTATATTATTATGGCCATCAAGCCAGGGAAATACATAATCTTGAATCTCTTACTCTCCATACTTATTTCTGGCTTGTTGTTATGGGGGGCGTGGTATTTATTGATGTTTCTATTTGGTTTTGGGTTTTCTTTAATTCATCAAAGTCTATGAAAAAACTTTTCGGTTTGATTATTGGATTGGTGGTTTTCATCCCATTTTACACAACTGCTCAAACCGATGGACTAGAACCAGTAGTAATCGTTCCCGGGATTACTGGTTCATGGAATTGGGATGTGATTGTTAGAGATAGAGTTGGGCAAGGAACTTGGGAATTTTTCCCTGGAGATCGCACCTGGAATAACATGATAACAGCACTTGAAGCTGCCGGTTATGAGTTGGGTGAGAATCTTTTCATTGCTTTCTATGACTGGAGACAAAGCAATATAAACTCGGTGACTGATTATCTTATCCCTACAATAGATAGAGCTTTGGAAAATTCTCCGACCGGTAAGATCAATGTCGTCGCTCATAGTATGGGTGGTCTTCTAGCTCGCCGTTATGTGCAAAGCAACGATTACAGAGGAGATATAAACAAGCTCATAATGCTCGGCACCCCGAACTTTGGTTCTGCTGATGTCTATGTGTTGTGGGCCGGTGGAGATATTCCTAGTGGTTGGACAAAGATACATACAGCATTAGTCGAAGGGTATCTAAGTATTTTGGCTGCAAAAACACCTGGGATTACAGATCGTTTCGATGCCGTAAGAACTTTTATTCCCTCTGTCAGGGAACTTTTACCTATCTATGATTTTCTAGAGGATTCTGCCGGTAATATAAAGAATTACTGGACCTTAGCTGATACCAATAATCCATTCTTAGAGAATTTGAGAGACTCGGCTTATACTCTCTCGGAAGTAGATTTGGGTGGCATTGTTACTATCGCCGGGAAATCTGAACCGACTGTGGAATATATTCCCTTTGTGGATAGAGAATCATCTGAAACGAAGCTCTGGGCCGATGGCAAGCCGGAGCCCATCACCCCAGTTCCCAACAGCACTGAAGGGGACAACAGGGTGATGCTTTCATCTGCGCTTCTCCATCAATTCGATATAGAGCCCCAACTTTCCTTGAATCCGAATATTTTCCAGAAATTCTTTGCCTGGTTTGCGCCCAAAGTTCATGCTGATTTAGATTGGGACACTTTCCTGATGACGAAAGAGATAGAATCCAACCACGGAAACCTGCCGACTATTTCAATTCCTGATGTTTTCGAAGCGTTATCACTTGAACAGCCCGCCATAGCTTACGTTCCTCCCGCTGAACCTGACAACATTGTCTCCTTTTGGTTTGCCTCCCCTGTTCAAGTCTCGATTACCGATCCGCAAGGATATGTTATTACAAAAGATTCGAATGAAATTCCCGGCGCTGTCTATATGGGGGAGATTGACCCAAATGGTGTAAAAATCGTTCTTATAGAAAATGCTTTGGCCGGAGATTACAAAATTGAACTTACCGGCTCCGGCAATGGCGAATATCACATATTAAGCTCTGTTACGAGTGATGAATTTGATGAAACAACTACAACTCAAGACAATATCGTAACCGGAGAAAAACACGAATACACTGTCGAGATAAGTACCACAGAAGCAGTCGCACCTAAAGTCAGTGAGCCAACGATAACTCCACTGGATCCTTCAGAAGATTCTTGTTCTCTTGATGATCTGATTGCCCGCATTAAAGAAAGAATCAACTCTTCCAATCTCAATGAGAAAGCCAAGATAAATCTTTTTAAGAGATTGAACAAATTCGAAGAAAAGCTGGATAAGAGAAACATAGATACAGACAAATTATGCGAAATATTCAAGAAATATATCGACAAAAGGGACTCCGAAGGCAAGAAAAAAACACTTAATGATAAGGATTTTTCTTCCCTTCTTGGTGATCTTGAAAGCAATTACAATAAACCAGCTTCTAAAGACAAATTGGGTGGAGTAAAAAACCTTATTAACAATCTTTTCAAAAGATAAACGGAATCCAGACTGTGAGCGAAAACCCCACGCGAAATACACTGACGTCGAAAATAGGGGTTTTTACTCAAATTATCTTGTCCCAATCTCATACGTTATCATCTTGCTATAGCAAGATGATAACGTAGTTGAGAATTTTGGTTAAATTAAAAAGTTGAGTTAGATAAGTTAGATTAAACCAAATTCCTCTCGCAGATATTTGTCGCTTTCCATTTCTTCAACAATCAAATACAGAAGATTCTTCCCTATACCGAGATCAGTTTTTAGAAGCGCCAAAACATCTTCGCAGTCGTAAGGGTATACCCAGACGCTGTCCTGTAACTTCCTCAAGCCCGCTTGAACGAACAGCGTTCTGACATATTCACGCGTGCTCTTTTTCTTTTCCGGTATGTCGAAGATAATCACTCTCCATTTTTCATCCCATCTTTTGGGTTTATTAAGCTTGAAATCAGCAAACGCCCATCTACGCATGCGCTCTCGGCCGAGTGGGGTAAGTTCATAAAATTTACCATTGTATTTCAACAGACCCTTCTTCACCATTTTACTGGCAGAAGAACTCACGTACTCTTTTTGTCTTCTGTTTGGCAACAAGCCGAGCCTACTCATCGCGCCTATCACATTCGGAGCAAGCAGACCAACGGCTAAGATTCCCACGCCACCAACGGTCGCCAAAATGATCCTCTGTAAATTTTTCTTTTTGCTTTTCTTCCTGCCTTTTTCTTCTAATTTACCCATACGTTATCGAATTGCTATAGCTAGATTATAACGTATGTGGTAATTTTTCATAATTATCTTTATTCGATATTTTTATTCAGCATTTTTTATTCAGTATTCAGCGCTTCAATGCCAGGCAGAGTACCTTTAGCTAGAAAATCAAGCATAGCTCCACCTCCAGTAGAAACAAAAGAGAATTTATCGAGAATATCTAATTCTTCTATAATAGTTAGAGTATCGCCTCCACCTACAATAACTCGCTTACCACTATCTGCCAGTATCTTTGCTAAACTAAGAGTGCCACCTTTAAATCCTTTTTCATAATCTCCCAAAGGGCCGTTCCATATTATAAATTTTGATTGAGATATTTTCTCTTCAAAAAGATTGAGTGTATCTTTATTGATATCAGGTGCGGCAATATCACCAACAGGAAAAATTATTTTTGAATCTCCGGTCAGATCCATTTCTTTAGCTGATTTGGCTAGCGTCCCACCTATAAATATATAATCAGCAATACCCATAAATTTTTCAATTAAAGGCAATTTAGTCTCAGGCTTCGCTCCGCCTAAGATAAAAAAGAATGGGTGTTCTGGATGAAAGGCGGTTGATAGATTTTTAACCTCTTCCAGAAACTGAAATCCGGCAAAACTAGGAAGAAATTTTGGTATGCCGACTACAGAAGCATGTTTCCTATGAGAAACTGGGAAAGCTTCGTTAATAAATACATCTCCCAGATCAGCAAGTTTTCTAGAAAATTCTTCTGAATTTTCCTTTTCTCTTTTATCGCGACGTAAATTTTCAAGAAGCACAAGATCACTTGGCTCGATAAAAGTTAAAGGAAGAAAGTTTTTAACATATTTAAATATAGGCAGAAGAGAATCTTCATCTTTCTCTGCATGACTTAAGAGAATAATCTTAGCTCCGGCTTTTTGCAGATATTCTATAGTTGGAAATGACTTTTTAATTTGATAATCACTCACAACCTTACCATCTTGCGTAGGCACACTCCAATCTAGGCGAACTAAGACGCGTTTACCTTTTACATCTCCAATTTCTTTTATTGATTTCATTTTGAAATGAGTGAATTGGCTATAACTCCCAGACTTTTAGCATCAAGAGAGGCATGACCCACCAAAAATCCTTTGATACCAGTCTCATGTAAAAGATTGTTGGCATTACCTGGTTCAACAGAACCACCGTATAAAATGGGAATACGTTCGGCCATATTGCGACCGAACATATCAGTAAGAATCTTTTTAATAAACATAACTGATTGAGAGAGATCAGTAGGTTCTACAGCATCTTCGGCATGTTTACCTATAGCCCACACTGGTTCGTATGCTATAACCAGACGCGATATATCATTCTTGCGCTTTAGTCCAGCCAATGATAGTTCTAGTTCTTCGCGTAAAAACTCAAAATGTTCACCATCTTGATCTTTAGATATTTCACCGACACAGACAAGAGGTATGATACCAGACTGGAGAGCGGTCTTTACCTTCTCTGAGACATCAGCCGAGGTCTCACCCATAGCTCTACGTTCACTATGACCAATTATAGAAAGTCTAACACCGAAACTTTTCAATATATCTGGCGTAACCTCGCCTGTATGAGAAGCTGTGCGTATAGAAGAGAATATATCTTGAGAAGCTAGATGGACAAAATTCTTTGAACGACTGGACACTGATTCAAAATAAGATAGAGGTGGTGCAATAAAGAAAGAGAGCTTCTTATAGAGCTTACTTTGTCTAGATAGTCTGTTTAAAAGAGACTTGGCTTCATTAAGAGAACTTGGATGATTCTTCCAATTCGCTACCAGAATAGACTTTGACATCAAGATTATTATAACAGAAAAACCAAAATCTTATCTATATCTCTTTCCAATATATTACCTCGTGAAAATCCTCTGTTTCTGGGAAAAAAGGAGGAGGATTATATAGGAGGAATGAGTCATAGATAAGGTTTCG
>Ga0076014_106_pt1 | contig 21597 bp, 23 predicted proteins | sample RifGroB1_FD_68062 | JGI IMG/M metagenome (GOLD analysis project Ga0076014, IMG submission 68062) | Parcubacteria bacterium GW2011_GWB1_38_8 | reverse complement strand
CCACCTTCTCCTATTGCGACGATAATAGCCACGAAAATAATTTGTGACGATGAATCTGATCTTCCAAATTGGAGTGGTAAATCTGTAGATATAGGTCCTACCACAGCCCAAGATTATGTTTTGTCTAATCCTGATTGTAGACTTGAATCCGGCTGGGATTTCCAATGGGGAATTCGTGATGTCGTTGATCCCGGTGGTTCTTTTGTAGGAGTTGCCGCTAGTCCTTGGACAATCTTTGCTTCAAGTACTAATAATTATGGTCAGACTTCAGTAAATGTAAATTTGCCTGTACCGGGTAATCTTATTTGGGTCAGAGAGGTTTTAAAATCAGGATATCTTGTATTTTCTGGAGGTCCAGAAGTACTTCCAGGATCAAAAGTGTCTGCTGAAATGTATTGTCATAAGGATGTCTTAAATTACGATAACTACGATTTCATAGATAATCTTGAAAAAGATGAGGTCTATTATTGTGTTGCATTTAATGTATTAGTGGATAGTACTCCTCTTACTGTAGATATTAAGGTAAATGATTTAGACGGTCCTGTTACTATCAATAACGGTGATTCTTATATATACAGCTGGACTTCTACGGGAGCTACCTCATGTATTCTAATTTCATCTATAGGTAAAGAAGAGAAAAATTCTCAAGAAGTTCCCCTTCAGGGCACGGGAACTATTCCGCCAGGGCATGAGTGGTATCCAGCCACATCTACTCCTGCAACCTTAACTATCTCTTGTGGTAATTCTACCAACACAGCCACCGATGATGTACTTGTGCAGTTATCTACTGAAGGCGGCACAGAACCAATCTGTCCTTTACCGGATATAACCAATTCTTTAACTGCTAGTGTAGTAGTAAATCAGTTATTTTCTTACACTATCACTGCTACCACTACAGGAGTTATAGCTACTACAACAAATTTTACAGTAGCTACATCCAGTCTTCCGGCTGGTTTGAGCTATGCGACTTCTACGGCAACTATTTCTGGAACACCGACAGAAGTGGGCACGTTTAGTATTGTAATTTCAGCTACAAATGATTGTGGTACTGATACAGAAACATTGACTATCACTGTAACATCTGGTGGAGGAGGTGGTGGAGGTGGAGGTGGTGGTGGCGGAGGTGGTGGCGGAGGTGGTGGCGGAGGTGGTTCTTCTTCATCTTCACCCACAGCTACAGGGACAGAGTGTTTCTATCTTCGTGACTACATGAGAAGAGATTTCAACAATAATCCAGTTGAGGTTCTTAAACTTCAAGGCTTTTTAAGAAACTTTGAAGGACATAGCAATCTAGCTCTTACTGGTGTATTTGATCAGGCTACATTTGATGCTGTATCAGCATTTCAATTAAAATATAGAGAAGATATTCTAGAACCTTGGGGTCATACGGATTCTACTGGTTATGTCTATATACTTACTCTTAAAAAGGTAAACGAGATATATTGTCAGCGCATTTTTCCTCTACAGCAAGCTCAAATTAATGAGATTACTGCTTTTAGAGCACTTCTTGAGAGTTTAAATCAGCGCGGAATAGGAGTCAATTTACCTTCTACATCAGTAGATGAAGTAGAAATTGAATTAGATATTTCTACTACAACTCCGATACTTATACCAATTGTAGGAGAAGCTGAACACGATAAAGGACAAAATTCAATAAATCTAGCCTCAGTGATATTTGCTCAACCAGAGACCATGTTTGATGCGGTAAAATGTCTCTATGGACTACTTATAACTCTTATCGTCTTGTATATCTTAAGTGATGTCCTTAAAGATGTCTTTTATAAAGATACTAAAGAAAATACTCGTAAGAGATTTCTTGCAAAGTGGATAACTATTGGTGCGGGAGCTTTGATAGCCATACCGTTTATGTACTTGCTTAATCTATGGTGTCTAATACTGCCTCTGTTTATAGTATTAATACTTTCTGTGGTGTGGTTATTTACCTCATCAAAACATGATTCTTTTAGAGCCTCTGGTAAGTCATGGTATTTGGTTGGCTCTGCTCGAACGAGATCATTGTGGAAAAGTATAAAAAAGTTTTTCTCTAAGTCTGAAAAACCGATAATCCTCGCCAAATCTGTTAAAGAGGAAATTGTGGAAAAAGTTATAATAATGGGACCAAAGAGTGAATCTAAGAAATAGATAAATTGCCTTGAGCCCTATGAGTTTTACTGGTCTTTATGAAGGCTGCTATGCCTATCATGAGAGCATTGTCTGTGGCTAGTGATTTTATAGGTATATGTAAACGAATGTCAGGTAATTCATCTACAATTTTACTTATTTCTCTTGAGAGGTGAGTATTTGCTGAAACACCTCCAGCTACTATGAGAGTCTTTATCTTCTCTTTAGATTCAAGCAAAGCTCGACGGGTTTTCTCTATCAATACTTCAATTGCGGCATCTTCGAAAGCTCTAGCTATATCTTCTTTGAATATATCACTTACCTCGCCGAAGTCTCTGGTGTAATGCGGGTCAGTTCTATTAGCTTCTTTGATTTTATATAACACCGCTGTCTTAAGACCAGAGAAGGAGAAGTCTAAATTTTTCGAATGTATCATTGGTCTTGGAAACTTTATATCATCAATTTTTTTTCTTTGGCGAGATAATTCCGCGAATTTTGATACTTTCGGTCCGCCGGGATAGGAGAGTCCTAGCATGCGAGCCACTTTATCAAATGCTTCACCGACTGCATCATCACGGGTTTGACCGATTATCTTATAATTTCCAAAATCTTTTACCAGAACTAATTCCGTATGTCCTCCTGACACTAAGAGTGCTAACGCCGGCAATACTAGAGCATCTTTAGATTCGTACAGAACAGAAAAGATGTGTCCTTCCATGTGGTTTACAGGGATGACAGGTTTGTCCCATTTCTTACCAAGTTCCAAGGCGAAGTTTATACCAACCCACAAAGCTGGTTCAAGACCGGGACCATTTGTGACAGCTATTACATCTATATTGTTGTTCGTAAGTTGTTGGTCGTCTGTTAATATATATCCGGCTTCTTTAAGCGTCTGTTGCAGAAGCGGTGGAAGATTTTTCTCATGTTCTCGTTTAGCCAAATTAGGATATACACCGCCGTACTGTTCATGCAAATGAATTTGAGACATGAGAGTATTACCCAAGATTTTTATATCTGGTTTCTCTAATGACCCGCTTATATCCATAAGCGTTACAGCAGTCTCATCACAACTTGTCTCTATTGCTAAAATTTTCACTCATGACCCTACCGGGAGTCGAACCCGGCTTCCGAGCTTGAAAAGCTCGTGTCCTAACCGATAGACGATAGGGCCTTTAACGCGGATTATGATACCATTTTTGGCTAGAAAGACAAAAAATGTTATAGTGCCAACACTTGGAAGAGTGGCTGAGATGGGTGAGGAACAAACTGCTTTGTTCCAAACCGCGAACATGGTGAGAGAACCACGAAGCCACGATCCGTCGCAGACGGCTTCCATTTGAATGTAGTGAAATATATGGAAGAGTGGCTGAGTGGTTGAAGGCACCGGTTTCGAAAACCGGCATAGGCGCAAGCCTATCGTGAGTTCAAATCTCACCTCTTCCGCCTTCGCCTCGCAGTAGCTCGGCTTCGGCGTGACGCAGTCCGCAGAAGACGAGCGAAGGCGGGCTTCGCTTAGCTATGGCGTGATGAAATCCACCATCGATATATGATGAAGCCTTGGCGAAGTCAATCACGCCTAATCTCTCCGTTTGCGCCTTGCTCTCGCGAGACGCATTCTTTTATAGTAATATTGTAGTAATCATGCATAAAGATTATCTAGATCATGTTTCTGGTAATAAATGTGGCACTTGTGGCGGAGATGCACCTAATTGGAAGTGTCCGAAGTGTGGGGGAGTGTCAGATATATTTGATCCATCACACCGGCAGAAGTGTCGTTTCGGCGCCAAGTATCAAGCACAATGTCAGAAGTGCGGAGAAGCTGAAGAAAAGTGCATATGCGAGCCTGTTTCGTAGGTTTTACCAAACCTTTCTAGATTTGGTATGATTTGTTTCGTCACCATCACTTCTGGTGGAATGAGCGCGGTTAGCTCAGTTGGTAGAGCGCCACATTGACGTTGTGGATGTCAGAGGTTCGAATCCTCTATCGCGCACTGTGCTTCATCAAATTCTCGTCTAGGTTGAAATGGATTTGAAACAATCTTTTCCAACTCAACCCCAAAAACAGAATCATTATAGAATTGTGATATATCTAGATTCTACCGAAAAGTCTAATTTTTGGAAACTTTAAAAAAAGAATAGTAAGGTAGATAAATCATCAAACCATACACAAAAATCCACATTCCAGCCTGTAACAAACTAAGTAGTCCACCAACTGTCGTTTCAGCAAATACTCCAACAATACCAAAAATAAGAAATGCTTTCTCGGGAGATGGTTTATACTTTTTTAAATATAAACCAAAAACTATAAACAGAGGAACAAGTGCTACTAAACTATGTTTAAATATAACTTCAAAATAATTAGTAGATGCTGTTAATGCAGATACTCCTGTATTTAAATAAAAATAATAATTTATTCCTGTAGCTATACCTTCTTCAACCAGAACAAAAATACTTGAGAACAATACGAATTTCAGTAAAAATTTCAATTTTATATTATTAAAAAATCGAGAAAAATTATCACGATAAAAGTGCATTAGATATCCACAAACTACTATCCAGAATAAAATTAAAGACCAAAGCATCTTTACCGCGACAAACTCTTCATTCCTACCAAACACAAAAAAAGTTAGTAAAACTTGAAATAAAATTCCATAAATTCCTAAAAAAACCAGATATTTTTTCATGGTGTGTAAGCACCTAATTTATTTCGTATGCAAATGAAGATATATATCTTCCAGTGCCTTTATAGCATCACCTGCGGCGATGTTGTTTTGATGATAGGGACCATCTGTTGAATCTCCAGCGGCCCAGAGACCGTCCACTTCTGTTTTTTGAGTTTTAGAATCAACTGGAATCTGTCCGTATTGATTTAATTTTATTAAATCTTTTACAAAATCAGTATTAGGGATCAGGCCTATTTCAACAAAAATTCCTGTCACCATCATTTCTTTTCCTACACCATTTTCTTCATAAATAAATTTGTCAACAAATTTGTCACCTTTAATCTCTTTAGGTACGGCATTTTTGATAGCTTTCATCTTTGGGTTAGAGAGCACTTTATCTATTATGACCGGATCAGCTCTAAACTTTTCACTTCTGTTAAAAAGAGTGACTGACTTGGTGTAAGCCAGTAGTTGAGCTGCTGTCTCGAAAGCTGCATTACCACCACCTATGACCGCCACATCTTGTCCGCTGAAGAGCGGTCCGTCGCAAGAAGCGCAGTAGCTGATACCCCTATTTTCAAACTCTTTGGCACCGGGTATTTCTAATTTTCTCCTAGTACTTCCAGTGGTGACTAATACTATTTTAGCTGTATATGCTTCGGTTTTATTTATCTGAATCTCGAAATCGTTTAAGGTCTTTACAATTTTCTCTACCCTTATACCGGTTTTTATGTTCACCGAATCGTTGGCATAAGCTCTCAAATGGTCTTCGAGCAGTTTTCCAAAATCTGGACCAGAAATCTTTTTGGTACCAATCCAGTTTTCTATACCTACAGATTCTGTACTTTGTCCACCGAAAGATTCTGTAATAAATACAGTTTTCAATTTTTTACGAGCGGCATATATACCTGCAGCAACTCCGGCGGGTCCACCACCAATTATGGCTAAATCATACATAAGTACATAGTAAACAGTAGGTGGTAAATAGTAAAGACAAGAAAAATATGAACGCTATCTTCTAACTACTATTTACTTTAACTTACTACGTCTGAGAAATGACGGCACAGCACTCCAGTCATCCTCATTATCTTCTACTGTCGAGGTAGCTTGTTTGGTCTCAACCCTCTTTTCTTCTACTGGAGCTTTTGGAGTTTCTTTAGGAGGTGGAGGAGCTACGGTATTAAATATCTTACCTTTGTTTCTATCTTCTTCGTTTCCAAATGCTTGGAAGAGGGAAGATGAACTTTTCTTTTGGAAATTGTCAGGGAAGTTGGAAGCAATAACTGTAATCTTAACTTCGCCTTTCTTAAGTTTCTCATCGCGGACTGTACCGAATATAATTTTGGCATTTGGGTCGACAGATTCGGTGATAACTTTAGCGGCATCTTGTATTTCAAACATAGTCAAATCATCTCCTCCAGCTATGGAGAAGAGTACACCCTTGGCGCCGTTTATAGAAATCTCAAGGAGAGGAGAAGAAATGGCGGCTCTTGCTGCATCTTCAGCGCGAGTGTCTCCGGTACCAGTACCAATGCCCATAAGAGCAGCTCCCGCATCTTCCATAACTGAGCGTATATCTGCGAAGTCTATGTTTATGATACCCGGTGTAGTGATAAGGTCTGAAATGCCTTCAACGGCTTCTTTTAAAATATTGTCGCAAATGGCAAAAGCATTTTTAGCAGTGATATTTTTTTCAATAGTTTGGAGTAGTCGGTCGTTTGGTATGATAATCAGGGCATCGACAGCTTGCTTGAGTTCTTCAATAGCGACTTCCGCTATTTTCATTCTCTGCTGTCCCTCAAAGAAGAATGGTTTAGTTACTACAGCCACAGTCAGACATCCGTTTTCTTTAGCGGTGCGAGCTACCACTGGTGCGGCACCAGAAGCTGTACCACCTCCCATACCAGCCGCGATAAAGATCATATCAGCACCTTTTATAGCTTCTTGAATTTCTTCTTTAGTCTCTTCGACAGCACGTCTACCGAGTTCTGGATTCATACCAGTACCTAGTCCGCGAGTCAGGTTTTTGCCTATATGGATTTTCTTCTTGGCAAGTGAGTGATGAAGGTCTTGAGCATCCGTGTTTACTGCGATAAAATCTACTCCCTTAACCTTTGAATTAATCATATGGTTAACCGTATTTTTACCAGAACCACCCACTCCAATGACCTTGATTCTAGCGAAAGATTCTACTTCTGGTTTAATTTGTGGCATGCTCTTTAATTATTTTTAGATGGGCATATCTTATCAAAGGAGAGAGAAAAGAAAAGCCGTTGACTAAAAGTGGCGCGTGTTGCATAGAAAAACAAGTTTTTCTATGCAACTTAAAAGGTTAAGGTAAGAATTGAGAAATCCAACGCAAGAACATTTTTCCCCATCGCCTGCCACTATCTGAAAAGATGGAACCGTTCCTGATACCTATAGAACGCTGTTCGTTATCTGCATTGAAGCCTACTATGGAGAGACCGCATGCCACTGCCCATGCCTGGTCTTTGATTTTTCCTTCTGTGGTGGTGCTGAAATAAATTTCAGCGATTTGAGAAGGAAGTTTGAGAGAATTTTCCGCAGCACTTTTAAGATCATAGATATTGGCACTACCTCCTGTCATTATGATACCTGCTGGTAAGAGAGCATCGCGCCCGATTGATTTCAAATGTGTTTTTATGAGATCGAAACATTCTTCAAGTTGTTTAGATATAGTCTCTTCAAGTTTCTTTTTGGAATAAGCCATCCTTTTTTCGGTATTTACCTTGAGAGATTCTGCTTCTTCTAGTGAGACTTTTATACCTAGAGCTATGTTGTTTGTAATATCGTTGCCACCGATAGGAAATACTTCTAAAGAAGTCAGATTGTTGTTTTCAAAAACTACTATAGACAACGTCTCTGCACCAATGTCGGCCAAGAGACACCCAACTCTCTTTTGTTTTTTAGATAAAGTGACGAAACTGGCAGCCACAGGTGCCGCCACTACATCTATAACTTCTACACCAGCTTCTTCTACTGTGTTTATGAGGTCAGATAAATGATGTTCAAAACAAGTTATAAAAAGTGCTTTGACCTCGAGTTTTTGGGCTTTAAGTCCGAGTGCTTGACCCCAAACTATTTTACCGTCAATCTTATATTCTATAGGGACAGTGTTTATTATTCTTTTGTTTATTAAAGTTGCTTTCGGTATAGCGGCTTCACTTGCTTCAAGTGCTGTATTTAAATCTCTTTCAGTAATTTCTAGATCAGCTTTTGATATAGCTGCAGAACCGCTTGATACCACGCTACCGAGCCCAATCCCTCCGAAAGAGACGTATGCGCGTTTAATTTTTACACCAGCCACCTTTTCTGCCCGATTGACGGCTGATTTAACACTTTTTGCTGCCTCGTCTGTATTGGTGATATAACCCCTACACACACCTTTCGATTCGCTGGAACTTGTGCCAATGATTTTTGGTACGACGCGTCCATGCTCGAGGATGCCCTCGGCGACAATTACCTTCACAAGGGAAGTTCCTATGTCAATGCCGACTACTATTTGACGTGCCATGTAATAATTTTTTTTCCGCTTTCTCCATTGTAGCTCCGTGTCGCATTCCTTTCAAATGCAGAAGACCGTGTATAAATAGGTATTTAACAAATTTTTCAAATGTCATGCCAAACTTGCGAGCTTCACTCTTTGCGGTTACTAGGTCGATAAAAATTTCTCCACTACCTGTACAGTCAGAAGATTTTTTAGATAAAGGAAAACTTAACACATTAGTCGGTTTGTTTTTGCCTCTATAAGTCGTATTGAGTTTACGGGAGTAGGTGTCGTCTATGAAAACTAATGAAAGTTCATAGTCCTGAGAGAGGACAGAGTTCTTGAGATCGGTAAATGGTATAGAAAACGTGTCCCGCTTCGTCCTGTCCTTGGCGGACTGTGGCGAGGAGATGGAGTGCTTCATCTTAACGACGACGAGTAAATTTACTTACCTCATTAATCTTACCCAGTTTAATAAGTTCAGCAGTAACCTCCTTTTTCTTCAAATAGGTGATAGTTTTAGCTCGTCTAGTGTTTTTAGAGGGAAATCTCTGGGAATAACGTTTAGAACGAACAATAGGTAAAACTCCGGCTGATTGGACGCGTTTAGTAAAGCGTCTAAGTACGCTTAAGTTGTTTTCGTTTGCCCCTTTCGTAACCTCTATATTGACCATGGATTGCATTGCGTCTGATACTCTAACACAAGAGAGTCTTGGAGACAATAGATTATTAGGTTAAAGGGTAATGTGTTTAAGATAGTAAGGCAAGTCACTGACACTGACCGTGTCTTGAGCGCGAGTGGCAATGTTTCTTATAGTAGCTGTATTATCGATAGCTTCTTTCTGACCAATAATGATGATGTAAGAAACGCGCAGGTTCTCTGCATTAGAAAGTTGGGTTGTAATCTTATCTTTGCCTAAAAAGTGGTGGACAGGTATCCGATGTAGACGCAGAAGCTCTATAAGAGAAAGTGTTTTTATCTTAGCTTCTCGACCGAGTTGGATTAAATAAAATTTCGGTCTGGGAAGTTCTTTATAAACTCGTTCCACTTTAATCTTGGGAGTAGAAAAGATATTAACTCCTGCCATAGGAATTTCTTTTCTTAAACCAAGATATCTGCACAGTCTCGAATAACGATAACCGATGGCTAAAGTGTCTTTGTTTTCATCTTCTACACTTTTTATAGCGAAGATTGTGTGGGAAGTGTGGTTTCTATCGCCAACAAGTTCTGGTAGTAGACTGAACTCTATACCCAAAGCTTCTATATATTCGAGCACTTCTTTAAAATGAGCACGGCTCTGTGGAGAAAGGAAGGTTATAGATGAGGGCGCCATCTCGCGCATGCGCATAATTTCCGGCTGTTCTAATTTAAATATATTAAAAACATTTTCTTTTATACCCTGTTTTAATTCATCGGATAATTCTATGTCAAATTTCCGTATAAAACTTGCAAGCTCTCGCTCATAAGCATGTATAGATTCTCTGTCACCTATGCAATTTATATAAACCTTCAGATTTTTATAACCTTCTTCTGAGAGGATGGAGAGAGTTGATTGTATAAGAGTGGCTTCTACGATGCCAGAAGATGAACCAATCAAATGTAAGGCGTGACTACCAAACTTTTTTCTTATAACAGGTTTCTTATAAACTACAGCTACTGGCTGTGCTTTGAAAGCAGAATTCTGTTCAAAGTATGTACGCATGATGGCCATTTTTTCCACAGCATCATAATGCGGATGGTCTTCGCATTCTTTAGTCAGTTCAAAATCCTTCTCTATAATTTTTGGAGCTTTAATAGGAAGAAAACCGAAGTAAGTTGCTACCACGAGAGCTTTATCGAATTCATGCAACTCCATTGTCGGCCATGTATTTTGTTTTAACATTCTAGTACTCGTTACTTGTTTCTCCATCATAATCGGAGTAATCACCGGGAAATATAGAGGGCGGGAAAAAACGTATGATAGGTCTGCCGATTATGTTTTCTTTTGGCACAGACCCCCATATTCTCGAATCAGCGCTTGAAGAACGATTATCTCCTAAGACAAAATATTCATCTGTACCAAGTGTGTAATTAAAGTCTTCATCCTTTTTTAACTTAATATACGGTTCATCAAGTAAGATACCGTTGGGATATTGCGAGTTTATGATAGTTACTTTTCCGCTAGAGATTAAGACTGTTTCGTTTGGTAGACCTATGACTCGCTTTATAAATGATTTACTAGGATTTTCTGGGTATTTAAAGATGAGTATAGAACCGCGTTCTGGAGTTTTGAAGTGGTAAGTGATCTCATCAACAATGAGATAATTCCCAGTCTCGAATGTCGGATCCATTGAAGCACCATCCACTATGAATGGTTGAGCTATGTAGAAACGAAACGGGATAACTATAGCAAGGGAAATAAAAACTATTTTTATGAGTTCTTTCCAAAAATTCAGAAAATTTGTATTTTGTCGGTTTGATGATTGGGGAGTATTATGTGTATCTCGAGAAGGATCCATAATTTATTAAGAGATTGTATTATTTAAATTGATTTGACACAATAGCCGTATGTATATCATCGTAGGTTTAGGTAATCCCGGTGTCGAATACTCGCGCACTAGACACAACACAGGTCGGATGGCAACCGAGTTTATGTCGGGGAAGGTTTCTGGTATCAAAATTATTACACCCGATACTTTCATGAACAAAACTGGTGTTGCAGTAGTTAAGGTGGTCAAGTCGAAAAAGGCTGCCGAGAATCTCATTGTTTTATACGATGACCTCGATTTGCCCCTAGGTACTCTCAAAATCTCTTATAACCGCAGTTCAGGAGGACATAAAGGTCTAGAATCTATAATAAAGGCTCTAAAAACTCGCGAATTTATAAGAATTCGCATAGGGATAGGTAAGAAAGATGATGTCGAAAAGCATATTCTAGGTGAATTCAAAAAATCTGAACTAGAGACGCTTAAAAAAGTTTTCAAATGTACAAGTGAGGCAGTTCAAATGATTGTGGAAGATGGTCTAGAAAGGGCTATGAATAAATTTAATCAATAAGATGCTTACCGACCCTACCGTCGAAACTACAAAAGTTCAAGTCTATTGAGAGAATATGAGAAAATCAAAGAAGAAGCTAAAGATCTAACCTATAAAGAATATCAAACTAAAAAATACGAGTTTTACAATCGTATTCTTGGTCTTTAAAGAAGTATTGTCAAACACCGGGTGTTTGACATAATTGAGATATGAGAAGAATCAGGTTAGCTTCAGGTGAGTACTATCACCTATATAATAGGGGAGTAAGTAAGCAAGTTATTTTTCACAACATCGCAGACTATAATAGATTTCTTTTCCTAATTCTTTATTTTCAGTCCGAGGCTAACTTTCCTCAAATTGGTAGATTGGTAAAAGACTTTGTCCAACACCGGGTGTTGGACATTGCAGAAGAAGTTATAAAGAGACGAATAGTAGAATTAACTACTTTTTGTATCATGCCAAACCATTTTCATCTCATCATTAAGGAATTAAAGGAGGGTGGTATTTCGACCTACATGCAAAGAGTACTTAACGCTTACGCTAAATATTACAATACTAAATACACTAAATCTGGACATGTCTTTCAGGGTCCTTATGGGGCGGTATACATAGAAGATGATCGGCAGCTTTTGTATTTATCAGCTTATATCCATAGGAATTCCAGAGAAATTTCAAAGTGGTTTAATAGGGAAGATCAATATCCTTGGTCTAGCTATCAAGATTTTGTAGAGGAAAATAGATGGAGGAACCTACTCTTACCGCAAATTATTCTTGAACAATTCAAGAATAAAGATAAATATCGAGAATTTATCAAGACAAGCACAGCCAAATTTCACGAAGAAGAATTAGATTATCTAAGTCACTAGTGATGTCCAACACCCGGTGTTGGACATCTAGATGCTGTCGCTTCTATAGTAGAAGACGGACTGGCTAGCGCTATGAATAAGTTTAATTAATTTAATTAAACTTATTCTTTTTTACTTTTGTCTACGAAAGAGAGTGCCATTTTCTGTTCCTTGGGGTCGAAGAGAGTTATTTTGAAAGGATAAGTTTTCCCCATTTCTAGTTTTTCACGGAGTTTTTCTTCAGAACCAAACTCGGAGATATGTACTAGTCCAGCCACACCTTCTTCTATAGAAGCGAGGGCACCGTGTTTATTGAATTTGATTATCACACCTTCAACTACAGAATCTTTCTTGTATTTCTTTTCGGCTTCTCTCCAAGGATTTTCTTTCAGAGCTTTAATAGAGAGGGAAATCTTGTCGTCTTTTATCTCAATGATTTTTACTCGTACCTTTTCTCCTATTTTGAACATGGCTTTAGGATTTTCTACAAGACCCCAGTCTATTTCTGAAATATGAACCAGACCTTCAAGACCTTCTTCAAGTTTGATAAAGATGCCGAAGTCGACAAGGCCGGTAACTTCGCCTGTCAATTCATCGCCTAGGGCATAACGGGCTACAATGTTTTCTTTGTCTTTTGTTTCTGGACTTTTTTCTGAGAATATAAGCTTGCCTTCTTTTGGACTTGCGCCAATGATAGTAACTGAAAGTTTTTCTCCTATAAGTTTTTTGAGTTCGTCTAGAATCTTATCTTTATCTCCGTCTGAAATGCGCGGATAGTGTTCAGGTTTAAGTTGTGATGCCGGCAAGAAACCGGTTAGGCCCTGCCAGTTGATAATCAGACCGCCCTTGTTGGCATCTATGATAGCCAGTTCAAAGACACGTTTCTCGCGTATGGCTTCTTCAGCTTCACTCCAGATTATGGCTTGTCGGGCTTCTCTTAGTGATATTTCTATATAACCGTCTTTGCCACCAATACCAACAACTTTACCCGCGACTGTGTCTCCGACATTTATCTTTTTTATAATATCCCGAGTATTAATAAACTCTCGACCGTAAATGATGCCGGTACCAAAAGGAGGCAGGTCAATGTAAACCGCGCCTTTATCAATACTTATAACGGGACCTTCCACCAGATCGTCTATCGACGGTGGGGTAGGAATGCTTTCAAGTAATTTTTCGTCCATTTTAGATGCCGTTTCCGGTCCTCGGGGTTCATCAGTGAGTGCCAGACCCTACCCGCCTTCGCATAAAGCTTCGGCGTGGTGACGAGGGATAACAAAAACGGGGGCTAGTAAAGAACTGGTTTATAGTATCAAAATATAAAAAATTTACAAATATGAAAATTAAGGCAGAAAATGCTGGTAAAAGTAGTCGTTTTATGCTAAAATTAGACAAATGATAGTCAGTTATCACGGAATAGAATGCTTCAAAATCTCCCAAGGAGATATCACTTTGGCTATTAATCCGGTATCCAAAGATTCAAAATCTAAGAAGCCAACAAGATTTGGCGCTGATATTACACTTATTACTACCAATCATCCCGATATGAATGGTCGGGATCAAACTTCTCGCGGTGATAAAGAATCATTTGTCATAGATGGTCCTGGTGAGTATGAGATTAAGGATATTTTTATAAAAGGTTTTCTGTCAGAAGGAGTGGCTAAGAAAATAAATACTATTTATCTTATTTCTTTTGAAGGAATGAACCTCTGTTTTCTAGGAGCGCTTGCCAATTCGGAACTTTCAGACAAAATACTTGAAGCTATAGAAGATATAGATATCCTCTTTGTACCAATAGGGGGCGATGATATCCTAGATCCTGCCGCCGCTTACAAACTGTCTGTATCATTAGAACCAAGCGTTATCATTCCTATGCATTACACAGCAGAGACTTTGAAACAATTTATAAAAGAAGGTGGGGAAGTCAAAGTGGAATCATTAGATAAATTTGTAGTAAAGAAGAAAGATCTTGAAGGTAAAGAAGGAGAGATAGTAGTACTTAAAGAAGAATAAACTATCAATATGATATGAGACGATACTTAGCTACACTTCATAATAAACCTGAATCTCACAAGAAACGTTTTGCGTTTATTTCGGCAAGCGTTGTCACTCTTTTTATTATTGGAATATGGTCTCTCACTATTTTTGGAGTAGAAGAAGAGTTGTCATATAATACTCGTTTTAATGATGCGAAAAAACAGGAAGTAAGTCCATTTCAGTCATTACGTATGAATTTGGGAACTAGTTTTGAATCCTTGAAAGGCGATTTCCAAGGGGTTATAGATGATTTAGATTCATTGGAGTCTAAAATAGAATACCAGACTTATGAACAATAAAGATAACAAAGAACAAAATCCTGTTTTCGGAGCCGGTGAAAGTCGAGTGGTCGCTCGTCCTATCACAAGTGAAATGAAGGAGTCGTTTATCGACTATGCTATGTCTGTTATCACGGATCGCGCTTTACCTGATGTGCGCGACGGTCTCAAGCCGGTACATCGTCGGATTCTTTATTCAATGAATGAGATTGGTTTAAACGCTGGTGCTAAAACTAAAAAGTCTGCAACTATTGTCGGAGATGTTTTAGGTAAATATCATCCGCACGGCGATACTTCTGTTTATGAAGCCATGGTCAAGATGGCGCAAGATTTCTCCATGCGTTATCCCTTGGTCATCGGCCAAGGAAACTTCGGTTCTATAGATGGTGATGGTGCCGCCGCTTACCGATATACAGAAGCAAAAATGTCTCGCATTGCCGGCGAGATGCTCAAAGATATTGAAAAAGATACTGTTGATTTTCGTCCTAATTATGATGGCACCAAGTCTGAACCGATAGTCTTGCCTTCAGTCGCGCCAAATTTACTTCTCAATGGCACATTGGGTATTGCTGTGGGTATGGCCACTAGTATTCCTCCTCACAATCTGAAAGAAGTGGTAGATGCCATAGTATATCTAGCTGGCAATGGCAAAGCCACTACCGAAGATTTATTGGAGTTTATAAAGGGACCAGATTTCCCTACTGGTGGAATTATTTTTAATGAGAAAGATATACATCATGCTTACGCCACTGGTCGTGGACCGATAGTGGCACGGGGGGTGGCAGAGATAACTGAAAGTAAGGCAGGTCAATTCCAGATCATCATTACCGCTATACCTTACAAAGTGAATAAATCTGATTTGATTACAAAAATTGCCGATCTTGTACGTGAAAAGAAAATTGAAGGCATTAAAGGTCTACGCGATGAATCTGCTAAAGATATTCGCATAGCTATAGATCTCAAGAACGGAAGCCAACCACAAAAGATTCTGAATTCTTTATATAAACACACTCAACTTGAAGATACTTTCCATTTAAATCTAGTGGCTCTTGTCGATGGTGTACCACAGACTCTCTCTCTTAAGAGTATGTTGGTAGAGTTTCTTAAACATCGGGAAACTGTGGTCAAACGTCGTACAGCTTTCGACCTAGCGCGAGCACAAGAGAGGGAGCATATCCTCATCGGTCTGAAGCAGGCTCTGGATCATATAGATATGATCATCAAACTGATCCGCGCCGCCAAAACTGTAGATGATGCTAGAAGTGAGCTGATAAAGAAGTTTAAGTTCTCAGAAATCCAAGCCAACGCTATTTTGGAAATGCGACTGCAGAAACTTGCCGGTCTGGAAAGGCAGAAGGTGGAAGATGAACTTAAAGAAATACAGATTTTTATAAAAGAAATGAAAGAGCTACTTGCCTCACCGGCTAAGATATTGAAAGTGGTTAAGGATGAACTTGAAAGTCTAAAGGAGAAATACGGCGATGATCGTCGGACTAAAGTGATTAAAGGCGAGGTTAAGATTCTTTCTGTTGAAGATCTAGTGGCAGAAGAAGAAAACGCATTAGTGCTCACTTCCGGAGGGTACATTAAACGCACTAACCCCGATGAATATAAACGCCAGAAGCGCGGTGGCGTAGGAGTAGTCGATTTAGATACTAAAGAAGAAGATTTTGTAACCAACTTCTTGACGGCCAGTACTCATGCCGACCTTCTCTTCTTTACTGATAGAGGTAAGGCTTATCAGATAAAGATGTATGACATTCCGGAAGGCCGTCGGGCTACTCGAGGTAAGTCTGTCATGAACTTCATATCACTTTCTGATGACGAGAAGGTTACTTCCATCCTAGCTATGCCTAAAGATATTAAAAATATCAAAGGTTCACTCTTCATGGTCACCGAGTGTGGTACAGCTAAGAAAGTTTCTGCCAAAAGTTTTACCGACGTGCGTTCATCAGGCATTATTGCTATCAAGTTGGCGCCGAAAGATAAATTGAAATCAGTAGAATTAGTTGATAAGGGCGATGATGTCTCCATTGTGACACAAGACGGCCAATCTATACGATTTAAAGAGTCGAGTATCCGTGAAATGGGTCGCAGTGCCGGTGGAGTCAGGGGTATTAAACTTGCTAAAGGTGACGCTGTTGTAGGTGCTCATGTCATAAAAACGGAATGGAAGGACGGACATCTTTTGGTTATTTCCGCTAATGGTTATGGCAAACGCACCAAACTCTCTGAATACAAAGTACAAGGCAGGGGAGGTTCCGGAATATTGACTTCAAAGATGACAACTAAAACTGGTGTAGTGATCACCTCACAAGTAGTGACAGATGAAGAAGAAGAAGTAATAGCCATCTCGAAAAAAAGTCAGGTAGTGCGAATAGATATTAAAGAGATTCCCGTACTCGGCCGCCAGACTCAAGGTGTTCGTATTATGAAGCTTCGGGAAGGTGATTCACTTGCTTCACTTATCTGTCTGTAGAGTTATTCATTGTTAGTTTTTAGTTGTTTGTTAAACTTAATATATGTCAAATTTTCAGATAATTCTGCTTGTTTTATTTGGAGTATTTATAGTTGTAGCTGTGGCTGCGTTCTCTCTTTATCGGGGTTCGAGCGCTACCGATGTAAAAATAGTCGTTTGGGGTGATATTTCTTCTTTTGATTTCGAACATCTTTTAAGTATTCCAGTTTTCAGTCAAGATCAAACTGTTTCTGTCGCGTACGTGGAAAAATCATCCAATACTATAGAATCAGAATTTACTGAAGCTTTAGCGCAGGGAATTGGTCCGGATCTTATTATCCTGACTCAAGATAAGTTTTTGAAAGAGAAGCCGAAACTTGTTCCTATTCCTTATGAAAGTATTAGCGAACGGGATTTCAAGAACACGTTTATAGAAGAAGGAGAATTGTTTTTAGGTGAGGATGGTATATACGCCTTACCTTTGTCTATTGATCCTTTAGTGCTCTACTACAATAGAGACCTACTTTCAAATGCAGGCCAAGCTCGACCTATAATGTATTGGGATGAGATATATGCCGCCGCTCTTAATCTTTCAAAGAAAGATGCTGCCGGCAACTTAGTATCTTCTGTTTTAGCTCTAGGAGAAGCGCGCAATATCCCTCACGCTAAGGATATTCTCTCACTTCTTCTACTGCAAGCTGGAACACCTATCACGGAATTTTCCGGTTCTACGTTACGCTCGCAACTTATAAATAATTTCAATCTACCTATATCGCCTAGCCAAGCTGCGTTTGATTTCTATACTCAATTTTCAAATCAGACAAAAGCTTTCTATAGCTGGAATCGCTCGCTTATTGATGCTCAGACCCACTTCACTTCAGGTGACAGTGCTTACTATCTGGGTTTTGCTTCTGAACTCAAAGCTCTGCGCAACAAAAATCCCACTCTTAATTTCAGCGTTTCGCTAGTACCACAGTCCAGAGTTTCTGGGAAGATTATAACTTTCGGTAGTTTACGAGGAGTGGCTATATCTCGAGGGTCGCGCAATACCGCAGCTGCACTTACTGTGGCTACCAAACTTGTCTCCAAGGAAGTAGCTCTCTTTCTCTCACAAGAATTACTTTTACCGCCGGCACGACGCGATCTCTTATCACAAAAGCCGACTGATACTGCTATGTCTGTCTTTTACAATGCAGCACTTCAATCGAGAGGCTGGCTTGATCCGGATACTCTTGCGACTAACATAATATTTCGTGAGGCGATAGAATCTATAACCAGTGGACGCGCTCGTACTGTCGAGGCCATTAATAAAGCTGATAGGGAAATCGAAGCGTTAATTAAATGAAAAGATTAATGACTAATAAACAACAATCGACTATAAGGATTAGATTTTTTATTTTGTTGTTTATTTTAGGCAGTTGGTTGTTGGTAGGTACACAGAGTGTGTATGCACAGGATTTCAATTTAATTGTTTGTGGTACAGATGCATTAGGAGAATGTACTTTAAGTGATCTAGTAACGCTTCTCCAAAGACTTATAAATGCTCTTATCATTATCTCCACATTTTTAGCTACAATCGCTTTTGCTTATGCGGGCTTCCTGCTTCTGACATCTGGTGGTAATGAAGGGTCAAAAACTAAAGCCAAAGACATTTTTATAAAAGTTCTTATGGGTTACCTGTGGATACTCGGTGCTTGGCTTATAGTTTACACTATAAGCAGTGTTCTGCTTCGACCTGGTTTCTCTTTAATAAGTGCATTATGATAATAATCAGATGATGCTTACTTTTAAAAATATAAAAAAAATATCTGCCACCCTCTTATTTTTCTTAGCCTTGTTTATTATCTTAACCACTACAGCATATGCCCAAGGCGGTACTATCTGCGGTTCAACTATATGTCTACCCAATCCTTTCCGAGGTGGTAGTTCACTCTTCGCCTTACTTAGATCTGTTATAAATGACATTGTCTTACCTATAGGTGGAGTACTAGCGGTACTCTCATTTATCTACTCAGGGTTTCTCTACGTTACAGCTCAAGGTGATGAAACTAAAATTAAAACTGCCCATGAGGCTCTATTTGATACATCTGTAGGGACTGCGGTACTTCTTGGCTCTTGGGTACTTGCTAATGTTATATGCCAGACTATCGGAGGACTTGGCGGTCCTATATGTCCAACGCCGTAAATATTTATGCCACCAAATAATTTAAGAGAACTTGTAAGTATATTTATTGATCTTATACAAGTAGCTTTACCTGTTGTAGTAGGTTTTGCACTCATTGCGTTTTTCTGGGGTTTGGCTAAGTTTATTTTCCGTGTAGGTGGGGATGAAACTGCTGTTAATGATGGAAAAAGTCTTATGATTTGGGGGGTTGTCGCTCTTTTTGTAATGATTTCAATCTGGGGGATAATAGCTTTTGTATATAGGGATATTGGATTCAGTCGACCGTTTGGAATACCATTCTTGCCTTCATAGAAAACATAATACAAGATGAAAAAATGTATTAACATATTTCCAATAATTTTCTCCCTTTTTCCATTTATAGTTTCTGCTCAAAGTAATGGAATAAGAGGTCTTATCCGAGACACAGGTTTTCTTATAACCCTACTGATTCCTGTTGTAGTTGGTTTTGCCCTCCTGTCTTTTTTCTGGGGTTTAGTTAAGTTTATTTTCCATGTGGGTGGAGATGAAAAAGCGGTTGAAGAAGGTAAAAGAATTATGCTCTGGGGTATTGGTGCATTATTCGTTATGTTATCAATTTGGGGACTAGTCTCTTTTTTAAGAAGTAACTTGGGCATACCGGGAGCCACTCTTTGATACCCAGATATCAAGATATATAGTGGATAAGATAGTTGCCTTATGTATGTCTTATTGTACTATTAATGAATACCGTGTAGGTATATTAAAAATAATATAAAAGTTAGTTAAATAAATGAAAAAAATTATTATTGCCGTATTGGCACTTACTCCTATATTTGCCTTTGCTCAGAACCTCGATAACATAGGGCAACTTATCGCATCCATTGGAGGTATAGTGCAAATTGCCTTACCTATTGTTGTCGGTCTTGCTTTACTCGCATTTTTCTGGGGTCTGGTCAAATTTATCTTTGCTCAAGGTAATGAAGAGGCTAAGGTAGAAGCTAAGAAAATAATGCTCTGGGGTCTTGTAGCTATGTTCGTAATGGTTGCTGTGTGGGGTCTTGTCCGTTTCATTGGAGAGGCTCTGGGAGTTAACCAAGAAGAAAATCCTATTGCAGTTCCAACTGTTCCAGGTTTGTAGTATTTAAAAGATGGATATTTCCCAGTTTCTAAATGGTATCAATCGGCTCATATTGAACCCTTTGATTCTCTTGGCTTTCGCCGTTGCACTAATAGTTTTTTTCTGGGGGATATTTCAATTCATCGCTTCACAGACGGCTGATACGCAACGTGATGAAGGTAAGAGGAAGATATTCTGGGGACTCTTCGGCATGTTTATTATGATTTCTGCTTTTGGCTTAATCCGACTGATACTTAGTACTTTCGGAATATCCGGACCGGCTTATCTAGGTTTCTAAGTTCCGTTTTCTAGTATGAAGAAGCGCCCATGACCTTTCGGTCGTGGGCGCTTTCGGTATTACCCTGTCTTAGAAGGCACGATGTTGATGACCGCGGAGTCGGCATCAAGGACGCGGAATCTAACCCCTGGCGATAGCCGTGACGACACATCCTTGGATTCCACCCCACGGAAGGTTGTGATCTTGCCGTCTGAGGTCATCACTTGATAGGTGACAAGAGATTTCGGCATCCAGTCCACTCGAGTTTCTCCTCGAGTGGGGAAAGGAATGTTCTCCGTCCACTCTCGTCTCATGGTTACTTCGAATCCTTTGAGAGGTTTGTGGCCACGAGCCAGTATTCTCAGTACTGGTCCCCAGCATCCTTTTGAACGCTGGTCGGCTTCCCAATGTTGCGTACCGGACTCTTGGTAGAGGTGCCGAGCGTAACCTTCGTTTCCCTCTTCCGTCCGGATGTCGAATCCCAGACTCTCGGCTCTCTTTTCGTGAAGTGAAGCCATGATCTGATACTTGCCGATGGCCGACGATTCGGGGTTCCGTATGAGGTTCCCATCTTCGTCGAACTGTCGTCCACCCGACTCGCATTGGGCGATGACGGGGAGAGCGACGTCGGCAGAGAGGTTCGAGATTGATCTAGCAGAACCTCTCCGTGTTACGTCAGTTGCCGCTGCCACTGTCGAGGGTCTGTCTGATGGTTTGGTGAAGTAATCGTACATGTCTATCATCAGACCGGTCGCAATGATAGCCATGAGAGCCATCATGGCAACTCCAATAGCCACTACTAATTCCAATAACATTTGCCCTTTTTTCATAATATTTCTCCTGTGCTGGTAACCACTATATTTTTAACTGTTCCATATCCTGTCATTGTTATCGTTGTGGTTTCCGTTATATTGGTGCCTTGATTCAAAACCTTAAATAATATTGGATTTGAACTTGGAAACGAAGTCACCGAGGCTCCTTCAATATTTTCAGTACGGTTATCATATGTAGAATCCACACATTTAACCTGAATTACATAGTTATTTGCGTTAACTTTAACTTGCCAACCTTCTAGTGGTGACGATCCACAACTATTTTTGACTCCTGAAGCAGCATTAACCTGAGCTTTCCGCA
>Ga0076014_111_pt1 | contig 22211 bp, 21 predicted proteins | sample RifGroB1_FD_68062 | JGI IMG/M metagenome (GOLD analysis project Ga0076014, IMG submission 68062) | Parcubacteria bacterium GW2011_GWB1_38_8 | reverse complement strand
TTTATTTAAAAATCATGGACAGTATATTCCTTATCGGTAGAATTCTCTTGGGAGGATATTTTCTTGTTGGCGCTTACAACCACTTGTTTAAAAGTTCAAATCTTGTCGCTTATGCCGAGATGAAAAAAGTTCCTAAAGCCAAAGTGGCTGTAATCGGATCAGGTCTCTTACTTCTCTTTGGCGGATACAGCATATTAACCGGCGTTCGTGTTGAAGCTGGCATATCTGCTCTTGTTCTTTTTCTCATTCCAGTTACTTTCACTATGCATGCTTTCTGGAAAGAAGAAGGTCAAGCGCGCGCAGGTGATCAAGTGCAATTTATGAAGAACATGGCTCTTTTGGGGGCAATTCTAATGCTTCTTTCTATACCTACTCCTTGGGCAATGTCTTTAGGCGCTTAGTCTTTCCTGTTTAACTCGTCTATCTTGGAAGCGAGGATAAAATCGTTTTCCGATAGACCGTCTATGGCGTGTGTGTAGAGTACTATCCTGACTTTTTTATAATCAAATATAGATATATCAGGATGATGGTTTTCAGTCTCTGCTATTTTTCCGACTTTATCTACGAAGTTCAGAGCTTCTTTAAAATCTTTGAAAACTAAAACTTTTTCAAGTTTTTTGTTTTCTTCTATCATCCAGTTATCCACTTCTTCTGCTAGTTTTTTATTTTCAACAGCAGTTAAAGGCAGAGTCTCTTTCTCACAGGGCTTACAATGTTTATGACCTAGATTCATTCATCTTTAGTATTAATCTCGTCTTCATTGAGTGGTACGTCGGCACGAATAGGCACGTCTTTAATAGTTTTTATAATCTCGTCATGATTATCAAGTATGTGAAATAGTTCAAAATCTTTAGCAGTTATAGTGCCTCTGCTAAACATTTCTGCTTTCATAAATTCTTTATATTTATTCCAATATTCACTGCCGACACAGATAAGGGGTATATCCTTAACCTTTTTAGTCTGGATAAGAGTCAATATCTCGAAGAATTCATCAGAAGTGCCAAATCCTCCGGGGTAGAAGATAAATGCTTCTGCAGAAAAGGACAAACACACTTTTCGTACGAAAAAGTAGTAGAAGGCGATAGAGCTTGTGATGTATTTATTTGTTACCTGTCCGTCTGGAAGTTTGATCAAAAGTCCAAGTGAATTGCCACCCACTTCAAAAGCACCGCGATTAGCCGCTTCCATAATGCCTGGTCCGCCACCGGATACTATGGAGTAATCAAGCTCTTTGACTAATCGCGAAGCTAGTATGCGGGCATCTTTATAATACTTGTTGTCTTCTGTGAGCTGGCTAGCGCCGAAAAAGGTGGCGGACTTGGGGTAGTCTTCTAGAAATTTAAAACCGTTGGTAAACTCCTTAGATATTTCCTTGATTCTTTTAGAGGCAACCTCTTGCATTTTCTGCCTACTCAGCCTTGAATTATTTGCGGTTGATTCTTTCATGACACTATCATATCATATAGCTATACACCTTAAAATTATTGTAGAAAAAAATGAAAAATTTAGACAAAAAACAATGGGTCGCTGTAATTTCGAGCTTGGCAGTGTTGACTTATCTCTTGTTTAGCAATAATCTGTTAAACTTATTCAGTTCTCCCACACTCACACAACAAAATTTAAATACTCAAGTGCAAAGATTACCCGTAACAGCAGAAGAGGTAACGGTCGGTGAAGGTCTAGTCGCTGAGCCAGGCGATACTTTGACTGTGCATTATGTCGGCACTCTTTCTGATGGTAGAGTTTTCGACAGTTCTATAGATAGAAATGTTCCATTCAGTTTTATCTTAGGAGTGGGGCAAGTTATACGCGGTTGGGATGAAGGGTTGGTGGGTATGCGCGTTGGAGGTAAACGTGTTCTGACTATCGAACCTGAATATGGTTATGGCGAACAAGGAGTAGGTCCTATTCCACCCAACTCAACCCTTATCTTTGAAGTGGAACTTCTAGATACTCAAAAAGCACAGCAAGTACAGGTTGAGTAGGAGTCTATGGGTCTCGATGTTAAAAATCTTCACCACGCCATACTTCTTGTGGGTATGGCGGAAGAGGCTGATTCATATATTCGATCGTTGTGTAGTGATCTAGATATAAAAATTGCCAATAATCCAGATTTCTTTGCTTTTCGTACTGACACTTTCGGTATTGATGAAGCCCGCCAGCTGAAGTCGCTCTCCATAAATAAAACTGTTACTGGTAGAAAAATTTTCTTTATCTCACCTGTACGAATGACTTTAGAAGCGCAAAATGCTTTACTTAAAACTTTTGAAGATCCTCCTTCCAGCACTCATTTTTTTCTAGTGACTAGAGAAGAAGCTCTTATCTTGCCCACCTTGCGTTCCCGTATGGAGGTGATGCACTTGTCTCAAGGTCTGACTTTAGAATCTCAAGATGCTAAGAAGTTTCTCTCACTATCTGTTAAAGATCGGCTTTTATTTGCTAAGAAATTTGTGGCTGAAGAGAAGAACTTAGTAATCTTTTTAGACAGCTTGTTGTCTTTATTAAGAACACAGGATAGAAAACAAAAATCAATAAAGGCGATTTATAATATCAGACGCATAGTCAATGAATCCGTATCCTCACGTTTAGTTATAGAACATTTATCTTTAGTGTTATAATACGTATATGGCATATGATTTTAGTGAGTTTAAGAAGGCAAGTGAGGCAACTTTAGGATGGCTTAAAAAAGAGTATTCGGGGATTCGCACTAGCCGAGCCATGCCTAATATTCTTGATGGAGTATCAGTTAATGTTTATGGTTCATCTATGCCCATAAACCAACTAGCCACTATCTCTGTCGAAGATTCCAAAACACTACGCATCACTCCATGGGACAAGGAAGTTGCTAAAAATATTGATAAATCTATCAGAGAATCTAATCTGGGTTTGTCTGTAGCTTTAGATGCAGTAGGACTTAGAGTTTCTTTTCCAGAACTTACTAGTGAGAGACGTACCATGTTGTCTAAACTAGCGAAGGAGAAATTAGAAGAAGCTCGCATTACTATGCGTACAGAACGAGAGAAATCGCAGTCAAGTATTGATCATAAGGAGAAAGAGGGAAGTATAAGTGAAGACGATAAATTTCGGCTTAAGAATGAGTTACAGAAACTAGTTGAAGAAACTAATCATAAACTTGAAGAACTAGCTCTCAAGAAAGAAAAAGAAATTTTAGAATAATTTATTATGTCAGTAATCATATTTATAATAATATTGAGCGCTCTTATTATCGTGCATGAAATGGGGCATTTTTTAGTGGCTAAGAAATTTGGCATTAGGGTAGATGAGTTTGGTCTTGGTTTTCCACCTAAAGCTAGAACACTTTTTATATGGAAAAATACTCCGTTTACTCTCAATTGGTTGCCTTTTGGCGGTTTCGTGAAGATTTTTGGTGAGAATCCTTTAGAGGGAGAAACCAAAGAAAATGCAGATACAGAAAGCTTTGTTTCTAAGAATCGTGGTGTTCAAGCCTCTGTTTTAGCCGCAGGAGTTTTTGGAAATTTTCTTTTTGCTTGGGCTTTGATTTCACTCGGGTTTTTATCTGGCTTGCCAGCGCCGGTTAGTATGTCTTTACCTCTCGACAATGCTCGCACCGTTATTACCACAGTTTTACCCGGTTCACCTGCGGCAGATGCCGGCTTGAAGTCTGGCGATGCAATTGTCTCTGTATCGAGAGATGGTAACGATTTCATTCTTATTGATAAAAGCACTACGCTTTCTCTGGAAGAAGTATCTAATTTTATTTCTCAATCATTTAAACCGATTACTTTCACAATAGAAAGAGGTAAAAATATTTCTGAAAAAATTGTTGCGCCAGAAGAGGGTATAATTGCTAATAAACCGGCTGTAGGTATCTCTATGGATATTGTTGGCACAGCTAAACTCGCTCCTCACAAGGCTATATGGTATGGATTCACTACCACTTCTGAACTTACTTGGTTGACAGGTAAAGCCATAGGAACTTTTATCCTACAAGCTCTCGGTGGTCGAGCAGATCTCTCTGGTGTTACGGGTCCTGTCGGTATTGTCGGCATGGTAGGTGATGTGCGCGAGTTGGGATTTTCTCATCTGCTGACTTTTACTGCACTTATCTCGATCAATTTGGCTATTATAAATCTTTTACCATTTCCGGCGCTTGATGGTGGCCGTCTGCTTTTTGTCGGAATTGAAGCCATTACTCGGAGATCTATACCATCATTAATATTCAATACAGTAAATACTATAGGTTTTGCCTTGCTTATATTACTCATGATACTTATCACCATCCAAGACGTTCGAAATATTCTCTAGGCTAGGCTTTGTTTTTGAACTCATTTTCTCTATAATAGCTGGATGCGACAGAGTGATCTATTTACAAAGACGCGCAAAGAGGCTCCTAAAGATGAGGTCTCCAAGAATGCCATTCTTCTAACTCGCGCTGGGTTTATAAACAAGGAAATGGCTGGTGTCTACTCCTATTTACCTCTTGGATTAAAAGTGTTAAAGAAAATAGAGAACATTATTCGCGAGGAGATGAATGCCTTGGGTGGTAAGGAGCTTGTTCTTACATCATTACAAAGAAAAGATGTGTGGGAGAAAGTTGGGCGATGGGACGATAAAAATGTTGATGTGTGGTTCAAAACAAAACTAAAGGATAATGTTGAGCTTGGGCTAGGTTTTACACACGATGAACAGATTGTTAATTTACTTACAGAGTATGTAAGTTCGTACAAAGATCTACCTTTGTATCTATATCAAATCCAAACTAAGTTTAGAAATGAACTCAGGGTCAAAAGTGGCATTATGAGAGGGAGGGAGTTTGTAATGAAAGACTTATATTCATTTACGCGCACAGAAGAGGAGCAAGACGAATTTTACGAAAAGGCAAAAAAGTCATATATGAAGGTCTTTTCTAGGTGTGGTATAGGAGATATCACATTCTGTACCTTTGCTAGTGGGGGAACATTTTCTAAGTATTCACATGAATTTCAAACGTTGTCTCTTGCAGGGGAAGACATTATTTATGTGGATGAGAAAAAAAATCTTGCGATAAACAAAGATGTTTTTGATGAAGAGGGGCTTGTGACAGCAGGATTAAAACGGGATGATTTAGTAGAGAGGAAATCTATTGAAGTAGGAAACATTTTCAAACAAGGTACAAAATACACTGATCCGTTTAATCTTTATTACCAAGATGAGAATGGCAAAAAGCAATCTATTCTTATGGGAGGATATGGCATAGGAGTGACACGGCTCATGGGTACTGTAGTAGAAGTGCTTTCAGATGATAAGGGTATTATTTGGCCTGAAGAAATTTCTCCGTTTCAAGTTCATCTTGTTTCTCTAGGTAATGATGAAAATGTTATTAAACTTGCAGATGAAATTTATAAGACTTTTCAAAAAGAGGGTATTGAAGTTCTCTATGATGACCGCAATGTGCGTGCTGGTGAGAAATTTGCCGACAGCGATCTTATTGGTATCAGTACACGATTGGTGATTGGTGATAAAGCTCTCGAATCGAAGAAACTTGAAGTCAAAGATAGGTCGTCTGGCCAGACTACAGAAACAGATCTAAAAAGTTTTATAAAGAAATTTAAAAAGTAATGAAATTTCCGAACTTTAAAAATCTTCGGAGTTTTTTCTCGCATGATATAGGTATTGATCTTGGTACAGCTAACACCCTCGTCTATCTGCGTGGTAAGGGGATTGTTATCAATGAACCGTCTGTAGTGGCACTTAACCAAAAGACTGGACAGGTAGTAGCAATCGGTACTGAAGCTAGGGCTATGATCGGTCGTACACCTGAACATATTCTGGCTATTAAACCTCTGGTCGATGGTGTTATCTCTGATTTCGAAACTACTGAAGAGATGATTAGTTATTTACTTGATAAAGCTACAACCGGTTCCACAAAGATATTTGCTCCTAGAGTAGTTGTGGGTGTGCCGTCAGGCATTACAGATGTAGAAATTCGCGCTGTGCGTGATGCCACTAGCAATGCCGGCGCTGGAGAAGTCTATATTGTTGAAGAACCTATGGCTGCTGCTATCGGTATGCGCCTACCTATACATGAACCTATCGGAAACATGATTATAGATATAGGAGGTGGTACTTCAGATATAGCCATCATATCGCTTGGTGGGGTAGTGAAGTCTAAGAATCTTCGTTTAGCTGGAGACAAGTTTAATTCAGATATTGTTTCTTATGTTCGAAATCAATATAAAATTCTTCTTGGAGAAAAAACTGCTGAATTAATAAAGACTTCTATAGGTTCTGTCTTGCCTACTCATGCTCCACTAGAGATGCCGGTAAAAGGTCGTGATTTGGTAACAGGTTTGCCTAGAGAAATTATTATAACTGATACGGATGTACGCGAAGCACTTTCTCAATCTATAGAAACTCTTATCGAAACCACAAGAGAAGTTCTTGAATCCACACCACCTGAAATCCTAAGTGATGTCATGCATAGAGGGGTATATCTGACTGGCGGTGGGGCTTTGGTAAAAGGTTTGGCTGAGCTTATTGAAAATGAGATTAATATACCAGTCCATGTGGCCGCTGACCCTCTTACTGCCGTAGCTCGCGGTACTGGTATTATTCTTGAGGATTTAGAAAAATTTAAAGCTATACTTATAGAAAATGAAGGTGAGTTACCTCCAAAGAAATAAATTCAGGCACTATTATTTGACACGCATCGTTGTTCTTGTAACGATTTTTATATTGACTGGAGTCTTATTATCTTTCTTTGATTCTATCATTATTTCTGCTATTTCTCCTATATGGAAATCAGAAAATAGTATAGTCAGAAGTCTGCGTAATGGAATCTCTTTCTTTAATTCCAAGAAATCACTCATAGAAGAAAATGCTTTTCTTAAAGAAAAACTCTCTTCTCTTGAAGCTGAAACATCGTCTTTATCAAGGCAATGTGTACAAGAAAGTGCTCTTCTGGAACTAATGGGTCGTAGGCAAGATCCGAGTACGATTGCTGCAGCTATACTGACGCGTCCTCCACAGACACCTTATGATGTTATCATTATTGATGTTGGCTCTAACGAATCCATAAGGATAGGTTCTGAAGTATCTTTACCAGAAGGACCGGTACTGGGAGTAGTTTCACTTGAAAGAAATAATATACCAGTAGTTCTTACTGGTCTGGGTGGTGGTAATTTCAAATTAATTATACCACGTGATATAGAGATAAATATTGGAGACAGGGTACTCTCTAGCGATATAACCTCGCGACTACTTGCTATAATAGAAGAAATAAGCTCTAAACCAACCGATTCTTTTAAAGAAATCTTGGCTAGAAGTCCAGCAAATATTTTTACTCTTAGATTTGTTTCTGTAACACCATAATGATTCATCGCATACTTGGATCTATCATAGTATTTGTCTCGATCATTATATTACCGTATTGGGTCTATATACCGTTATTATTTATCGCTATTATTATCTTTCCGTTTTTTTGGGAAGGTATCGTCTTGGTATTACTGATCGATGTATTATATGGCAATGGAGTAAAAGCTCTTTCTTGGTCTGTATCTCCTCTGGCTTTTTCTGTGCTGGTTTTGCTTATTGTTCTGCTTTATCTTAGAGATAGTCTTAGGTCTTATGCTTAAACAATTTATTCGCAAAATAAAGAGGCAACTAGATTCACCAATCTATTTTAGCGGAAAATATCAAGATATAAATCCTGAAGATATTTTTCTCGATTCAACAAATTTACCCGGTTTCGAAGAACATCGTTTTGAAGGCAGGATAGAAAAACCCATGGGTCAAAAGACTTTTTTTGCAATGAAGATTATCTTGACTGTAATAATTCTAGCCTTAGTTTCTAAACTGTGGGTGTTAGGGATCAAACAGGGCAACATCTATACACAGATATCTGAAAATAATCGTCTAGAGCAGACACTTATTTTTGCAAACAGGGGATTAATCTATGACCGAAATATGCTTGAGTTGGCAAATAACGCTATTAAGAAGGTAGATGGTGCCTTTGCTGGCAGATACTATGTTCCTATCAAAGGACTTGCCCATACTGTGGGGTATCTTAAATATCCTCTTTCTGATAAATCTGGCATTTATTATGAAGAAAATTATCGCGGTAGAGATGGTGTTGAGCGTGCTTTCAATGATTTGCTTAGTGGCACCAATGGTTTGAAATTAAGAGAGACAGATGTCTTTGGTAATATCACATCAGAATCGGTTATAGAGAAACCGAAAGATGGTAGTCCTATCGTTTTGTCTATAGATGCTTATTTAACAGAAGCGCTTCATAAGGCCATAGGGTCTCTTGCTAAAGATAAGGGTTTTGTCGGTGGCGCTGGTGTACTTATGGATGTTAATACTGGCGAAATACTAGCCATGACAAGTTTTCCAGAATATGACCAAAACATACTTACTAATGGTACAGATAGAGAAACCATCAATTTATGGGTCAATAATTCATCAAAAGTTTTTCTCAATCGAACCATTGGTGGACTCTACACTCCGGGGTCTATATTAAAACCCATAGTAGCTTTAGCGGCTCTTAATGAAAAAATAATTTCTCCTACAAAAAAAATTTTAAGTACAGGTTCGATTATAGTTCCCAATCCTTATGATCCTTCAAAACCTTCCATATTTAAAGATTGGAAAGCTCATGGTTGGACTAATATGAGAGAGGCTTTGGCTGTCTCTTCAGATACTTATTTTTATTCAATTGGCGGTGGATATGAAGATCAGAAAGGTTTAGGCATATCTTCCTTGGATAAATATTTTCAGATTTTTTCCTTGACAGAAAAGACGGGGATTGAACTTTCTGGTGAAGTTGAAGGGGTGATACCTACTCCAGAGTGGAAGAAAGAAAAATTTGATGGCGAAATCTGGCGTTTGGGCGATACTTATATAACTGCTATAGGCCAGTACGGCACTCAAGTTACCCCTCTTAATGCTGCAAGATTCATTGCTGTTATTGCTAATGGTGGTCGTGTATTAACCCCTTCGCTTCTTAAGGGTGGTAATCCCAAATCAGTAGAACATTTAGTAGAGTTTGATAATGCGGATTGGGAGATCGTGCGAGAAGGTATGAGGGAAGGCGTTACTTATGGTACTTCTGTTGGTCTCAATGTTCCTTATGTTAAAATGGCAGCAAAAACTGGTACAGCAGAAGTTGGTTCTGCCAAGCTTTATGTCAATTCGTGGTCTGTCGGTTTCTTTCCATTTGAACATCCGAGATTCGCTTGGGCAGTTGTAATGGAGAGAGGTCCCAGTTTAAATACTTTCGGAGCCACCTTTGTAGTACGGCAACTTTTCGATTGGATGGCTGTTAATACTCCAGAATATTTTGAATAATCTAATTTACAGAGCACTAACTGAAATATAGTTGATTTTTTTAGAGTAGTGATATATGATAGTTGCCAATAAATTTAACTCTATGCACCAAGAGCAAGAATATTTAACGAAAGAGAAATTTAAGGCACTCGGGAAAGAACTTGAACATCTTAAAACGGTAAAACGTAAGGAAGCGGCAGAAGCTTTGGAATATGCTAAGTCTCTCGGTGATTTATCAGAAAATCAGGAATATCAAGAAGCAAGAGACAGTCAAGCTATATTAGAAGATCGCATTAGTCGTCTTGAAGCTATTTTAAAATCAGCTAAGATAGTTTCTGCTCAAGGTACCAACCTTATCGCAGTAGGTTCTGTCATCACTGTAGAGAAAGATAGTGATAAGTCGCACAAATCATATACCATAGTCGGTTCTGAAGAAGCCGATGCTACTAATGGTAAAATTTCTATCAATTCACCTCTAGGTATTGCTGCTGTGGGTAAATCAAAGGGTGATAAGTTCTCTTTCGAGACTCCAAGTGGTATGATGTCGTATAAGATTATTGACATCAAATAACCCGTTTAATTAAAAATTCAACGGACCAAGATGTGTAGATAAATCTCATAATCAAAAATAATTTTTAATGGGATGGCTTCTTTAGAAGAAATACGCTCCACACGTTTAGAAAAATTAAATTTTCTTATAGAAAAAGGCATAGACCCATATCCTGCTTCTAGTAATCAAGATATTACTTGCAAGAAGGCTATAGACCAGTTTGATAAATTGGTAAAAGATGAAAAAAGCCTTCATATGGTTGGTCGCACAATAGGCATACGTGCTCAAGGTAAGATTATATTTTTAGATTTTAATGATGGGACTAGTTGCTTCCAAGCTCTGCTTAAGAAAGGAGAACCATTATCCGAAGAATCTTTTGAGCTTTTTGAAAAAGCATTTGATGTAGGTGATTTTATTGAGGTTAAAGGCACTTTTTTTCTGACTAAGAAAGAGGAAAAGACTGTTCTTGTCGAAGAAATCAAGATGCTTTCTAAATCTCTTCGTCCTCTACCAGAGAAGTGGCACGGACTTTCTGATATTGAAGAACGTTTTCGTAAACGTTATCTTGATTTACTATCTAATCCGGAAGTCAAAGAACGTTTTGTCACTAGAGCTAAGATTGTCCGGCTCATTAGACAATTCTATATTGATGCTGATTATATTGAAGTAGATTTACCTAATCTTCAGCCACTTGCTGGCGGTGCCACAGCCTTACCCTTCAGAACACATCATAATGCTCTAGATATGGATTTTTATCTGCCTATAGCTCAAGAATTATACCTAAAGGAACTCTTGGTCGGAGGGATGAATAAAGTATTTGAAATGGGTAAGCGTTTTAGAAACGAAGGTATAGACGCGATGCATAATCCAGAATTTACTATGCTTGAATCAAACGAGTCTTATGCAGATGCGACAAGTCAGCGTCAATTTGTGGAGAAACTTTTCAAATTTGTAGTTAAGGGGGTGTTTGGTAAATTACAATTTGAATATCAAGGTCACACCATAGATCTTGAACCTGATTTTAAAGTTATGCCTTATCCAGAGATTACAGATGAGGTATATAAAAAAGAAATTCGACCAACTCTTATTCAGCCCACCTTTCTGATAGATTATCCAGTTTCGTTTAATCCATTCGCTAAGAGAAAGGAAGACGACCAAACCCTTATTGATCGGTTTCAGCTTGTTATGGGGGGAGTGGAGTTGGTTAATGCCTTCGCTGAACTCAATAATCCTGTAGACCAAAGAGATCGTTATCTAGAAGAAGATGCTAAGGGTAAAAAAGGTGAAAAAGAGATATCACCTTCTGATATGGAATATCTGGAAGCTATGGAATATGGTATGCCACCCAATGGTGGTATTGGTATCGGTATCGATCGTCTTGTAATGCTCCTTACAGACGTTAAAAATATTAAAGAAGTTATTCTCTTCCCAACCTTGAAGCCTAAGAGTTAAGTTCGGTTTTTTATTTCCTCTACAAGCTTAGAGATAAGTTTATTAATTTCAAATTCACCAAGTTTACCTTTATCTCTACTTTCTAAAGAAATTTTCATATCTCTAACTTCTTTATCACCTATTACAGCCACATAGGGTACTTTATCAGTTTTAGCGTTTCTAACTTTCTTTCCCAAACTTTCATTTGAATCATCAAGTTCAGCTCTAATATTTTCTGCCTTTAATTTTTCAAGAACATCTTTAGCGTATTCGATATGTCCTTCTCCGATAGAAAGTATTTTGATTTGCACTGGTGAGAGCCAAAGAGGGAAAGCGCCGTTATACTTTTCAATGAGAAAAGCCATGATGCGCTCAATGGCACCGATAGAAGAACGGTGTACTACAAAAGCGTTATGTTCTTTACCATCATCACCTATATATTTGAGATTAAATCTCTGTGGTGAAGAAAGATCATATTGAACAGTGAAAGCCGTATCCTCTTTACCATTTGCATTCTTCATGTTGATGTCAATTTTCGGTCCATAAAAGGCCGCATCATCTTTAGCTTCTTTGAAATCTACCCCACGCTTCTTCATAGCATCTCTTAGTAGAGTCTCCGCTTTGTCCCAACCCGCATCATCTTTGTAATATTTCTCTGTATTTTCTCTATCACCAAGAGAGAGCACATACCAGTAATCCTTGCCTAGTTTTAAACCAAATATACTATTTATATACTCAATAAGATCAAGAGCTTTACCTATTTCATCTACTGCTTGTTTCTCATCTTTACAGATAATATGTGCATCCGATAGACAAAAAGCACGCACTCTTTGTAAGCCCATAAGTTCTCCTGATTGTTCGTATCGATAAAGTTGAGCGAGTTCAGCTATACGCATAGGAAGATCTTTGTATGAGCGCGGTTTTGAAAGATAAAGTTCAAAGTGATGGGGACAAGTCATTGGACGAAGCATAAATTCCTCATCATCAATAACGATAGGTGCATACATCTTTTCTTTGTACATTGGATAGTGGCCGGACTTTTTATAAAGATCTAGTTTGGCAATGTCTGGTGTACGTACATGTAAATATCCTCTGCGGATCTCTTCGTCCACTATAAAACGCTCTAATTCGCGTCTAACTGTAGCTCCCTTTGGTAACCATAAGGGAAGTCCTTTGCCGACTGAATCTGAAAATGTAAAAAGCTCTAATTCTTTACCAAGTTTTTTATGATCTCTGTCTTTATCGCTCTCCATAGTCTTATATCCTACAGTGCCTTTATCTTCTCGGCAATAAACGAGTTCTCACCCTTTCGTTTTGACACTTTACCCTTGATAGCAATACAATTTTCAGGTTGAACAAGAGATTTAAATTCACTCAAGACTTTGGGAAAAATCACCACTTCAATAACGTTAGATAAATCAGCAAGACGCATGAAGACCATATGTTCATTACCTTTTGTTACCACATCTCGAATTTCTTCGACTATGCCTGCTATAACTGTCTCTGTGCCTTCTTGCAGATTAGCTAGTTTTTGTATATCAGTTTTTAAAGATAGAAGTTTTTCTTTATACGCTTCAAGCGGATGTCCCGATATATAAAGGCCTAGGAGTTCTTTCTCCCATATTAATTTATCTTTCTGTGTGGCTTGGGGAGCAGACAGGAGACGTAATGTCGGCAGAGTAGTCGTATCAGACATCAAACCGAATAATGAGTCCTGATTCTTAGGAGCATTTATTCTCTCGCGGTGATATCCGAGTAGATTGTCTATATTGGCAAGTAGAGCGCCACGTTCGCCAAACTCATCAAGTGCTCCGCATTTTATAAGCGATTCTAGAGATTTTTTATTCAGATTTTTACTTTTAATACGATCTAGGAAATCTGCTAAATTTTTGAATTTACCTCCAGACTTTTTCTCAGTCGTAATAGAACTGGATATATCTTGTCCAAAATTTTTTATAGTAGTCAGACCAAAGCGTATTTTACGCTGGCTTGTTGTGGGTGAAGGTGGCTCGTTGACTACGGTAAATTGCGAGAAACTTTCGTTGACAGAAGGAGGTAGTACTTCTATGCTCATACGTTTACATTCAGCAATCATAATACCTATCTTCTCCACATCTCCAGATTCAGCAGTAAGTACAGCAGACATATAGATCTCTGGGAAATTAGCCTTTAAGTAAGCAGTAATATAAGCTACGAAGCCGTAACTTGCCGCATGAGCTTTATTGAAACCATATCCTTGAAATGGTTCAAAGAGTTTCCAAAGTGTTTCTGCCTTCTCTTTGTTCATCTTCCCATGTTTCTGGCAACCTTCTACAAAGATAATATGTTGTTTGCGCATCTCTTCTGGTATTTTCTTACCGACTGCTTTGCGGAATTTGTCTACTTCTCCCCAAGAATACCCAGCTACTTCTATAGCTGTCATTAAAAGATCATCTTGGTAAACAAGCACTCCGTAACTTGTCTCTAGGAAATCCTTCATCTTTGGGTGCAGATAGGTTATAGGCCTCTTTCCATGTTTGCGGGCAATGTATTCTTTTATATTGTCCATTGGTCCGGGACGATAAAGAGCTACCATGACATTTATGTCGTGGATAGTGTTAGGTTTCAATTCGATGAGTGAACGTGTCATACCGTCTCCATTCAGTTGGAAAGTTCCTTCAGTCTCTCCTCTGGCCAGCATCTCAAAAGTCTTTTTATCATTAAGAGGTATTTTATCTATATCTATTTTTTTACCCTCAATCTTTTCTATACGCACTAAAGTGTCAGCTATGATAGATAGATTTCTGATACCAAGAAAATCAAATTTCAAAAGTCCCGCTTCCTCGATAGAATACATATCATATTGAGTAATAATTTTTTTCTCTCCTTTGGTATCGTACTGTAGAGGCGTGTAATTGGTTAATGGTTCTGGCGATATCACTACTCCGGCAGCATGGACAGAGATGTGTCGAGCATTTCCCTCAATCTTTTTTGCCATGTCTATGATAGTTTTTGTATCAGTATCTTCTTTGTAGAGTTTTTTCAAATCAGGATTTTCTTTCATTGCCCTATCTATAGTCATAGGAAAACCTTGAGCACCCATAGGAATAAGTTTGGCTATGTGGTCGCCGATAGTATAAGAAAAACCAAGTGCTCGGGTAACATCGCGTACAGCACCGCGAGCCATCATAGTACCGAAAGTGCCGATCTGCGCCACTTTGTCCGTACCATATAATTTACGCGCATAATCTATAACCTCATCTCGTCTATTGTCGGCAAAGTCCATGTCTATATCAGGAGGAGATGGTCGATCTGGATTGAGGAAGCGTTCGAAGGGCAGGTTGTATTCAAGTGGATTGATATTTGTAATCCCTGCCAGATAAGTAACCATGGAACCGGCTACTGAACCTCGAACGTTTGTCAAAATACCGTTCTCATGAGCATATTTCAACAGATCAGACACTACTAGAAAATATTTTGCATACTTTTTGTCTTTTATGATTTTGAGCTCATATTCTATACGTCCTATTTCTTCCGGTGTTTTTTTAAGTTCTCGCTTCTCTAAACCTTTATAAACTATCTCTTTCAATACTTCATCTGGGTTAGATTGGCTGTCAATTTTTATCTCGGGGAAGACCCAATGTCCAAGTTCTAGATTTAAATTACACATATCTACGACTTTTCTAACATTTTTAAGAGCGTCTGGCGTATCTTTAAAATTTTTCTGCATTTCTTCGGGGCTGATGAAAGAAAGATTCTCATTATCTTCTTCTCCGAATACATTATTTTCTTTTTGTCCGGTAAGATGTCCTTGGATAGAAAGCACTGTATCGAGTGCTGGTTTATCATCTGGCTCTAGATAATAAACATCGTGAGCGGCAATGATGGAAAAGTTTTCTTTACGCGCGAAATCTACTCTCTTTCTCTCCTCATCTACATGGCCTCTAATTTCCGGATGGTGAGTAATTTCAAGATAAAATCTATCTTGTCCGAAAATTTTTTTATAATAATTTGACTGTTCCTCAATATTTATCTTTGCAGACATTGGTAATATAGCGATAAGACCATTTTTATATTTCTCAATAAGTTCTTTATCAATGCGCGGTTTGTAGTAAAAACCTTCCAGATAAGCATCCGTAACGAGTTTGAGAAGATTTTTATAACCCGTTTCATTTTCAGCAAGGAGGATTAGACGGCTACGCTCATTGTCTACGCGCGCTTCTTTATCATGTCTGGAACGCAGAGCCACATAGAAATCTACGCCTATTATAGGTTTGATATCATTGTCTTTACATTTCTTATAAAACTCTATAGCACCGTAGAGATTTCCAGAATCAGTAAGAGCTAATGCGTCCATACCTGAAAGTTTAGCTTTTTTGACGAGATCTGAGATTTTAGGCAGAGCTTCAAGGAGGGAATAGTGGCTATGTGTGTGGAGGTGGACAAATTTAGACATTTCTAAGTCATTATAATGTATAATCCAAGACAACGCATGAACTACATTGTAGGTATCGATGAGGCTGGCAGAGGGCCACTTGCGGGACCGGTAGCTGTGGGAGCTGTTAAAATTCCTCTAGGTTTTAACAAAAATTTTTTCAAAAGTATTAAAGATTCCAAGAAACTTTCTCCAAGCGAGAGAGATTTGTGGTTTGACCTAGCTCTTGAAGCCAAGAAAAAAGGCGTGATTGATTTTGCTGTAGCTCTTGTTTCAGAAAGAGTGATAGATCGTAGAGGGATAGTCTATGCCATACGTCTTGGTATCAAAAGATGTTTCGATAAACTCCGTGTCTTGGAGCAAGACTCACAAATTTTTCTCGATGGTTCTCTTAGAGCGCCGGAAAGGTTTATCCATCAGCTTACTGTTATAAAAGGGGATGAGAAGATCCCTGTTATATCACTTGCTTCTATCGTAGCGAAGGTAACTCGTGACAGAAGAATGATCAGATTGTCGAAAAAATTTCCTGAATTTGATTTTCATATACACAAAGGTTATGGCACCAATACACACCATCTGGCTATACAAAAATATGGTTTGACAGCTATTCACCGTAAGAGTTTTTATAAAACATTTGACAAAAGGTAATTAAATGTAGTATAATTGAGAGTAGAAGGAGGTTGCCGTGCTAGTGACTCATTCTGCCTGTGATATTGTGCATCGATACGAACAAGACAAACTGGAGTTTCTCGTGTTCGATTATCGATGCGTAGATCCAAATACGAACAGATTAACTGAAAAGGAGATAAGGTTTCCGGCAGGTACTGGTAATTTGGGAGAATCAACCGAAGAGACCAGTATCAGGAAGTTGTACGAAGAAACAGGGCTCATTACCACAGATGTTGAAAGAATCGCGCGCAGACAAGCTGGTCAAGACCACGAAAAGTACGTTTTCCTGATCCCTTATAGTCGCTGCAGTGGAGAATTGCGGCAGGGACTTTTAAGTTCAGGAGGAGACGAGATGTCGCCCCCGTACTGGATGCCGATCTTCAGCTTAATGGAAATGATAGCCCCGGTCCATTTTTGGGCCTACAGGGTAGCAATCGAGCATTTCAGAAAGCAGAGGTAACGCCCCCTCGCTCCGACAATGTCGGAGCGAGGGGTTTTCTTTTTTCAATTTATCTGTTAATATGGATATATGACAGTACGAATGAGACATACGAGGTCTCATACCAAAAATAGGCGATCTCATCATGCCTTAACCAAGCCTGCTCTTTCAAAAGACGAGTCAGGTAATTTTCATTTGAGACATAGGCTTTCAAATGTAAATGGCATTTATCGTGGAAGAAAGGTTATAGACCTTACGGCCAAGTTAGAGAAAAAGATAGAAAAGGTTAAAAGTTTGTCTGTCAAGAAGACAGAAAAAGATGTCGCCAAATAAGCGATTTCTCATTTTTTATTTTGAAAGTTCTTGTTCTTTATGTCACAGAGACATTTATCCAGATCTATAGTTCTACAGACTCTCTTTGAATGGGATTTTGCTACATCTACTGATAAGAGAGATGGTGGAAGTGAAAATAATATTTATAAAATATTTGAACGAGTAAAGCATGAATTTGCTCCTGGTAGCAATGACAATGCTTTTATGGAGAATCTTCTCAAACAGGTGCTTGAGAAGAAGTATGATCTCGATACTTTGATAGAAAAGGCGGCGCCAGATTGGCCTATAGATAAAATATCAGTTGTTGATCGCAACGTTCTTCGAGTCGGTTTAGCTGAACTACTGTTTGCTGATCGCGATGAGGTGCCACCCAAAGTGGCTATAAATGAAGCTATTGAGCTTGCAAAAACTTTTGGTGGAGAAACTTCCGGTAGATTTATAAATGGAGTTTTAGGCGCTGTTTATAAAGAGATGGGTGAACCGGGGAAATTTGACTCACCTAAACCTAAAAAGAAATATGGCAATGTTCCACTAGATAAACTCCCGATAGAACGTCTCGCTGGGGCGGTAGTTTATGCGCGTCATGGAGATAATATATATCTGGCATTAGTACATGATGTTTTCGGACATTGGACTCTGACCAAGGGTAAATTGGAAGGTAAGGAGAGTGAAGAAGAAGGTCTTCGTCGTGAAGCGCAAGAAGAACTTGGCATACCCATTAATATTATTGAAAGACTCGGAGAAAATTCATATTCAACCTTTCATCCTGAAAAAGGTAAAATTTTGAAAAAAGTTTCTTATTTTCTCGCAGAAGCGCCTTATCAAGACTTGACTCTAGAGAGGAAAGAAGAAAAGGGCGGTCTCGATGATGTTCGTTGGTTTAAACTTGCTGATATACTTGACCTTAACTTTTATGATGATATCTTGCCTATTGTGACTAAAGCTATAACAAAGTTGGCCGAAGGAGAGAATAAGAAATAATTAATAACGAATAATGGATTTTTCAAAATTTGAAGAAAGGGCTGGAATAGTATTTAAGGATAAAAGTCTGTTAAAACAGGCCTTTACTCACCGCTCATATATAAATGAGAATCGTGACTCCAAACTCGAGCATAACGAGCGTTTAGAGTTTTTGGGCGATGCTGTTTTAGAGCTTGTTATAACTGATTATTTGTATAAACGTCTCAAGGATTACAATGAAGGGGAATTAACCTCGTTGCGTGCCGCTTTAGTCAATGCTGATACTTGCAGTATGGTGGCACAAACATTGGGAGCCAATAATTATCTGCTTCTGTCTAAGGGTGAGATGAAAGATACTGGTCGGGCTCGTCAATATATCCTTGCCAATACTCTCGAGGCTATCATTGGGGCTATCTATATTGATCAAGGATACGAAGCTGCTAAAAATTTCATAATTACTCACATAGCACTGCTTACAGAAAATATTCTCAAAGATGGCGCTTGGATAGACGCTAAAAGTCTTTTTCAAGAAAAAGCTCAAGAACTAGTAGGCCCCACTCCTTCTTATAAGACTGTGCGTGAATCAGGTCCTGATCATGATAAACACTTTGTTGTCGCTGTATATATTGGAGATGAGAAATATGGTGAAGGAGAAGGTAAATCTAAACAAGATGCCGAACAGGAAGCCGCACGAAATGCTCTTCAGTCTAAAGGTTGGAAGTAATACAAGAAAAAGTAATGTACTTAAAGTCAATAGAACTTTCTGGATTTAAATCTTTCGCAAAAAAGAATTCTTTTGAGTTCGATTCTTCTGTATCAGCTATTGTGGGACCAAATGGTTCAGGTAAGTCCAATGTAGCTGAAGCATTTCGTTTTGTACTCGGTGAACAATCGATAAAAAGCATGCGAGGAAAACGTGGTGAAGATTTGATTTGGAATGGTTCCACAAATGAACCGCGTTCCAATAAGGCATCAGTCAAAGTAGTTTTTGATAATTCTAAGAAAATTTTCAGCATAGATTTTCCAGAAGTAATTATCGAACGCAGGGTGTACAGGGATGGTTTAAATGAATATTTGATAAATGGCAGTCTAGTGCGTCTCAAGGATGTGTTAGAACTTCTGGCAGGGGCTCATATTGGAGCTTCAGGACACCATATCATTTCCCAAGGCGAAGCAGACAAGATTCTCAGTGCAAATCAAAAGGATAGAAAAAGTATGGTTGAAGATGCGCTAGGTTTAAAACTCTATCAATACAAACATCAAGAAAGCGGGCGTAAGCTCAAAAAGACATTTGAAAACATTGTACAAGTTGAAGCGTTGCGAAAGGAGATAGCTCCACATTTAAAATTTCTAAGCAAACAGGTTGAAAAGATTGAAAAGACAGAGAGTATGCGTAATGAACTTCTGTCTTTGGCACAAGAATATTTTAAACGTGAAGACATTTATATATCGTTGTCCAAATCTGAGCTTGCTTTAGAGAGGAAACCTATAAATGAGTCTTTAGAAAAGCTAGCAAAAGAGTCAAAGAATGCAAAGAAAGTTATAGAGTTTGAGTCTGGATTAAACGAAGTACAGAAACAGAAAGACAGTTTAATGAGGGAACTTGGCAAGATTGAGGGTCTGATTATATCTGAAGAAAGAGTGATACAGAATGAAGAAAAACTCTCGGCCTCTGATGAATTGAAGACAATCAGACTTAAAGAAGTAGAAAATCTTTACCAAGAGGTGAGTCTCCTTTCGAATATCGGCGAAGTTATAAAGAAACTAAAAGATTTTATTACAGAAAGAAAACATAGCACAGATTCCAAACTTATCTCCGAAGCTCGAGCCAAAATCAGCGAGTTGAAAAAACACCAATCCGAATTGGAAGTCTCTGTAGAAGAACTAAAAGAGAAAGAACATAAAATTACCGATGCGGAGAAAGCCGTCTTTCGCATTATGTCGGAAGAAAATGAGTTGATTTCCAAATTAAATATTTTAAAGGCGCGTGAAGAGAAGTTAGACCTAGAAATAGAAGAATTCAAACGGGAGCTTACAGAAGTCGGGCATTTGGTGGGTACTGAAGCACTTCATTTTAAAAACCTTGATGTTGGCGCTGAAGTGTCGGTGATGAAAGAAGATAGGGAGAAACAAAATGAACGCAAACATAATATAGAGAAGTTTAAGATCAGATTGGAAGATTCGAACGTTTCCGGAATGGAAGAAATTCATAAAGAGTATAAAGATACTTCAGAAAGAGACGCATTCTTGGCGCGTGAATTGCTTGATCTTGAAAAATCTGCTGTAACTTTAGAGTTACTTATCAAAGATCTGGAGATGCGCTTGGCTGTAGAGTTTTCATCTGGTCTGGAAAAAATCAATAAAGAATTCAATAAACTTTTTACTGCTATGTTTGGTGGCGGGGAAGCAAGCTTGACTTTAATAAAGCAGGTCGGGAAAAGGTCGGACCTTGAGGATTTAGAAAGGTCCGACCTTGAAGAGACCGATGAAGAAGTAGAAGAAGGTCTAGATATTAAAGTCAACATGCCTAAGAAAAAAATACGAGGTTTAATGATGCTATCAGGAGGAGAAAGAGCTTTGACTTCTATAGCGCTTATCTTTGCTATATCTCAAGTCAATCCTCCACCATTTATCATTCTTGATGAGACAGATGCGGCACTTGATGAATCTAATTCTAAAAAGTATGGAGATTTAGTCGAGGTGTTGTCGAAACATTCTCAACTTATTTTGATTACTCACAACCGCGAGACCATGAGTCGTGCTGGAGTTATCTACGGTGTGACCATGGGCTCAAACGGCGTCTCTAAACTCCTCTCTATCTCATTTGACCAGGCAGTCGAGGTGGCTAAATAAATACTCCGAAGTCGCAAAATAAATACTCCGTAAATCGACAAGTTTGCTTCCATAACCTATATTCCCATTATAATTTTCCTATACCCAAGGTGTCAACCTGCCAGGTTGACACCTTGGCTGTAAGTGAGAAAATTGAATAATGGTTGGAGATGTTGCTCATATCTGCAATAGAGGTGTAGATAAAAGAAAGATATTTAATGACAAGGAAGATTATCGGCGTTTTCGAGATAACTTATTTTTGCTAAATAATGTAAATGGGAAAATTAGAACCAAATACAAGAATATCTTTAGCATAAATGCTAATTTACCTGACAGGAATAAACTAGTGGAAATATTTAAGTGGTCTTTATTACCTAATCATTTCCATCTTCTTCTTTATGAAAAGATTGAAGGAGGGATTGTCGAATTTACTAAACGGTTTGGAAATGCCTATACAAAATATTTTAACCTGAAAAACAACGGCAGAAGCGGTTACTTGTTTCAAAATAGTGCAAAAATTATTCCGATACAAGGTGAAGGGTATTTTCCATATATTCCTATCTATATTGATTTAAATGTGGCTGATCTAGCGGAGGGTAGTTCTAAACGGAAGTTAGATTTTCTAAAATCTTATGAGTGGTCTAGTTTGAAAAACTATTATAGAAAAGAAGATGACGAAAAAATAATCAATCAAAAGCTTTTCTATAATGTTTTTGAAACTAACCCAGATCGTTACGAGAATGATATCGAAGGATTTTTAGATGATAGAGATAAGTTAGAGATGGAGCTTGAAATGGCACAAGGTGTCAACCTGGCAGGTTGACACCTTGTGCCATACATCCTCCACATTAAAGTTTTTTTATCAAACAAATTGGAAATCTAAGGTTTTTCTTTCTGAATCAGAGGCGATGAGTTTGACGCGGATCTTGTCGCCGAGGGAATACTTTTTACCAGTGTTTTTACCCACTATGGCGTATAACTTTTCATTAAGTTCATAGAAGTCGTCTGTCATGTCGCGGAGTTTAACCATGCCTTCTGCTTTAGTATTGATTTCTTCAACGTAGATACCCCATTCAGAAACGCCAGATATAGTAGCATTAAACTCTTCTCCAATATGTTCTTGCATGTACTCAACCTGTTTGTATTTAATAGAAGCGCGTTCTGCTTCCGCTGCCTCAACCTCGCGCTCGCTTGAATCATCGCAGAGTCTTTGATATTTAATAATCTCATCCTGTTCAATACGGCCTTTAGTCAGAAAGCGCAAGAGCAAGCGATGAACCATCAAGTCAGGATAG
>Ga0076014_104_pt1 | contig 25370 bp, 26 predicted proteins | sample RifGroB1_FD_68062 | JGI IMG/M metagenome (GOLD analysis project Ga0076014, IMG submission 68062) | Parcubacteria bacterium GW2011_GWB1_38_8 | reverse complement strand
AGTCTGGAGCTGCCGGAGACGACGAACTGCACGCACCAGCCACAACAGCCAGCGTCACGACGACGACAATGCGCCGAAGAAGTACGCTCGCCATAGTGATCTCCTTTTACCGATTGAACGGGTAAATGAGACAAACTGTATTACATTTCTGCTTTTATTATACCAAAGTTTATATGTGAAAGTCAAGCCCACCCTTGTGCATAACAAAAACCCCTTTAAATAAGCTATTTAAATGATTATAGAATCTGCCAAAGATTGATAACTCTCCCCTATTCATTCATACTGAATTTATGAAAACTATTATCTCTTGGAATGTAAACGGGCTCCGAGCTGTGCATCGTAAAGGAAATTTTGACCATATACTTGCAGAAAAACCTGATATCTTATGTATTCAGGAAACTAAATCATTACCAGACCAACTCGCTCCAGAGCTTAAATCTCCAAAAGGATATCAATCGTACTTTCACTTCCCTATTCAGAAAAAAGGTTATAGTGGCGTAGCCATATATACAAAGGTTAAACCTCTGTATGTTTCACGTGACATGGGTCGTGATGAATTTGATAAGGAAGGACGATTAATTATGGCTGAATATAAGGACTTTCTCCTCATAAACATATACTTTCCCAACGGTGGTGGGCCACCGGAGCGCTTACAATATAAACTAGATTTCTATAATTACTTCTTAAAATTCATAAACAAGTTACATGAGAAACATTCTAATATCATTTTTTGTGGGGATATAAATGTGGCACATAAACCAATAGACTTAGCTAGGCCAAAAGAAAACGAGACTCATGTCGGTTTCTTACCCATAGAAAGAGCTTGGATGGACAAGCTTATTTTGAATAATTGGACAGACATTTTCCGACATTTTTACCCTGACAAGAAGGAAGCTTATACATATTGGGATATGAAAACATTTGCTAGAGAAAGAAATGTGGGGTGGAGAATAGATTATTTTTTCTCCTCTCTAGAGATGCTTGAAAAGATAAAATCTATAGAAATACTTGACAACATTTTAGGATCAGATCACTGCCCTATCAAATTAATGTTGAAATAGAGCCATAAATATAAAGGACATCGAAATCTGCTGGCAGGCGAGTTATCCACAGTTTCTACTATACAAATTGTCCTTTAGAAGATAGACTTACGAGTAGACGTCTGATAGATGTAGACTACCTCTGTAGAAACAGAAGTCAGACATTGGACATCGTTGAACATATCGGAAGATAATTTTGGTTGCTAGCTTTGGGCAAGGATGACGGATCCTTAACTTTATTTATTTTGATCCAAGGCATCCCATGAGCCCCAGCTCTTCAACTGGAGTATTCTTCTTAGACTCGTTTATCTGCTGGCGCAGAGTTGGCGGGTCAACCCCGTCCCGAGCTAGTCTTGAGGGCGGGTTTTTAATTACAAGAAAAGTGTCTTTTATTTTAGTTCTGTTTAGATGCTAGAAATTTTAAAAGTTCTTTATTTTAAGGGTAATTAGACAATATATTTGCAATCTGTGGATAATTATGTGGAAGATGTGTATTAAAAGACATATATTTAAGGTCAAATGTCCTTACTGATCTATACATGATTAGTATTATAGCCATTTTAATAACATATAGTTTCTCGTGAAACTTATATAATAAGGTTACTCATGAAACTCGATAAAAGAACATATAAAAGAAAAATTGGAGATATTGGAGAAAATATCGCTTGTGAATTTCTGAAAAGGAGGGGGTTTAAAATTATTGATAGAAATTACCTAAAGAAATATGGGGAGATAGACATTGTTGCTGAAAAAGATACTGTCATCCACTTTGTAGAGGTAAAAAGTGTTTCGCATGTAACGCTTGATAGGGGATCTGCGCAAGATATTTATAGACCGGAAGACAATATGCATCCATGGAAACTGAAACGTCTATCGAGAGTTATGCAAACATATTTATTAGATAAAAAGTTAGATTGCGACTGGCAATTAGATCTCGCCACAGTAAAAATTGATTTAGAAAATAGAAAGGGTGTGGTAGAAATCATCGAAAATATTATTATTTAGTTTACAGTAGTTATAGCGCGTAGTACCATTAATCAAGTTGAAATCAAAATAAATTATGCGCCAAAAAAATGGATTCACTTTTATTGAATTAGTTATAGTAATTGCCGTTATTGGTGTTTTATCGAGTATTATTTTAGCAAGTATTAATGGTTCAAGGATAAGATCCAAAGATAATAAAAGGATAGTTGATTTAAATAATGTAAGTCTAGCTATGGATCTATACTTCGACAAATACGGTGCATACCCACCATCACCACAACGATGCTGTGACAATAATGACTTTAAAGAAAATTTTGAAAGCATGGTTGGTGTCTTAGTCAGTGAAGGATATCTACCGGCAGTGCCTCAACCTCCAACTACAGATTATCCTTATATGCACTACCAATATCCAGCGGGAGAGGCTCAAGGATCTCTCATAAATACTGTCCTTGAAGGTATTAATCCAACGACTATAGGACCCCACAACTCTTGCCGGCCATTTAATACAGCCGACTGGTGCAGCAATACTGATCCTTCAACATATTTTTGTTTATGCCATCCATATTAATAATACAAAATGGACTTACAAGTCCATTTTGTATTATTGTGCGGGATGGGGGAATCGAACTCCCGACTACAGTTTGGAAAACTGTCGTTTTACCACTAAACTAATCCCGCATTATTGCTTTACCCATGAACTCCCGACTACAGTTTGGAAAACTGTCGTTTTACCACTAAACTAATCCCGCATTATTGCTTTACCCATTTGTTAAAGCTACGGAAACACACCATCGGGCTGCCGGGAATTGAACCCGGGCCTTACCCACCCCATGGGTAAATACTACCGCTATACTACAGCCCGTCTTTACCAAAGTCTCGATGAGGTAAGCCCATTTAGTCTCTTATATTCTTATCTCTTATATTCTTTCGGGGCGCCGAGAATCGAACTCGAACCTCATGCTCCCAAAGCATGTATACTACCACTATACTACGCCCCGTCTTCGCTACGCTAAAGTTCGGAAGAGCGTAGGCGAGCTTCGTCTAACTATGACATGGCGAAGGCCCGTCATAACTCAACGTTCGGAGTGCCGAGAATCGAACTCGGGTCTCACGAACCCGAATCGTGTATACTACCGCTGTACTACACTCCGTTATGAGAAACAATGCTTATAGTATCATGCGAAAAGATGATTTCCAAATATCGATTTTTTTTTCTAAATACGTTATTATCTTTTAACTTGCCAGTTCTTTATATAAAGTTTCGGCGAGACAAGCGACTATGGTTTAGTGGTAGAATGCGTCCTTGCCAAGGACGAGATGGGAGTTCGATTCTCCCTAGTCGCACCAACAACTATCTAGTACTTCTACCGACTGTAATAATTCCGTTGATACCATTACCATAGTGAAAATAAGTACCATTCGGAGCAATTACACCGTCACTACTTTCTAAAGCATTGTTTGGATTCTCTAAACCATAGACAATCATATACCATTGCCCAGAACCACCATACCCATCAGAAAAATAGAAATATGTGCGACCACCCACCGGAGGCCAGTTGACTGACGTTGTTTGACTAGGATCAATCGGCTCATGAGTAATAAATTGCGGGACCAATATTCCCTTTACACCGCTATCTCGTACCCAAACACCCGAATAATGTAGAGACTCAACACTATTACACCAAAGATTATTAGGTGTATTAGCGTTACAATTCAAAGAAAGAGGATAATGTCCGTATTGGAGATAATACAATTCCAGAGCGCCTTGTAATTGCCTTATTTCAGTAATTCTCTGTGCATCCCTACCCTTACTACGCGCAGTGGAAAGAGACACAGAAACAATACTAGATAAGAGACTAACTATGGCCACAACTACCATAAGCTCCACGAGTGTAAATCCTTTGGTACGCATAGATTGATTAAATATAATAATTTGGGTCATCAGAACCAGCTGGTATAGGAGTATCTGTCGGTACTACAACTGAAGAACGGAAAATTTGTATAAAAACAAAGATGGAAACAATAAATATGAACACGGATATTACAACTAAAACCACATTTGCTTGCTTATCATTTTTAATCCGACCACCGGAAAGTTTGATGACTAAACCAATTATACCAGACCTAGATGTCGAACGTGCAAATGATTCGGCTCTCCAATTATCTGTTTCAAAAACAACTTTCTTATTTTCCTCCGTATCCATCAGTATTAGATTATAGCAAAGAATTCATGTAGGATAACTGCATTGCACCTTGCCACCTTGTGGCAAGCGCTGCACCCGTGGTGAAATGGATATCACGACGCGCTTCGGACGCGTTATTGTGGGTTCGAGTCCTGCCGGGTGCACAGTATAGTAAGTAACACAACACAAATAAAGTTATAAATATTAAATATAAAAATGAATTACCATATAATTACAAAAAAAGGATTCACTGTTATAGAACTCATAGTAACAATTGCTATAGTTGGTATTTTGTCATCAGTTATCATAGCTTCTTTAAATTCATCCCACAAAAAATCTAGAGATGCTAGACGTCGTATAGAGTTAAATCAATTATCTGCTTCTCTAGAATTATATTACTCAAAATATGGAATCTATCCGATATCTACATCAAACTGTGGAGGTCAGAGCTCTGACTCATGGTGTCGCGACAGTCAGGGGTCAAACTGGATTCCGGGATTAAATGAATTTATGACTATGCCTCACAATCCAACTCCTCTAGCTGCTTCTGGTTGGGTTTATCATTATTATGGTCTTGACGGCACTAAATATTGGCTGATGACCAAGCTAGAGAATGTTGCAAATGATACTTGTGGCGGTGGAGCCATTTATATATGGTTAGATAATAGTGGTGATTGGTGTAATTTCGATCCTTCAAATAATTACGCCGTCTATGTTGTTTCTCAAAGATAATTTATTTTTATCTAGATAAAATATCTTACTAAATATAACTTGCTAAAATTGTTTAATGAAAAATACTGGATATAAATTCAAAATTCCAAAAGAAGTGAATGACATCTCACTTGCTCTTTCACATGCCAAGTTTGAAAATTATCTAGTAGGAGGATGCGTGCGAGACTTGGTGATAGGAAAAGAGCCGAAAGACTGGGATATAGCTACAAATGCTAGACCGGAAGAGATTATAAAACTATTCCCAAAAACATTTTATGAAAATACCTACGGCACAGTTGGAATTGTAAACGAAAATACTACTGACAAGACACTTCATACTGTAGAGGTTACACCATATAGACTCGAGTCTGGATACTCGGATTTCCGCAGACCAGATAAGGTGGAGTGGGGTAAAACTATAGAAGATGATCTGGCACGCAGAGACTTTACCATAAATGCACTTGCTTATAATATCGAAACGGGTGAATTACTCGACTTGTTCGGTGGCCAAAAAGATATTGAGAAAAAATTAATTCGCACCGTTGGCAAGGCTGAAGAGAGATTTAATGAAGATGCTCTTCGTATGTTACGGGCGCTTCGTCTAGCTAGTGAACTCAACTTCGCCATAGAACATGACACTCAAACAGCTATAGCCAAATACTCTGAACTCTTAAAGCACATCTCGCGCGAACGTGTACGTGATGAGTTTATAAAAATAATAATGTCAGATGCTCCAGCTCTTGCTTTAGAACTTTCTGCTCGCCTGAAGCTCATAAAATTTATCTCCCCAGAACTTGAGAAGGGAATAGGAGTAGAGCAGAACAAAGCCCATATCTACACAGTCTGGGAGCACTTACTTAGAAGCTTGGACCATGCCGCCAAGAAGAAATTCTCGTTACACGTACGCCTTTCAGCCCTCTTCCACGATATAGCCAAACCACACACCAGAGTTTGGAAGAATAACCAATGGACTTTCTATGGACATGAGGTTGTCGGATCGCGTCTAGCAAGAAACATTCTTTCAGATTTAAAATTTTCTAAAGAAATAATTGATAAGGTAGTTAAATTGGTGCGTTGGCACATGTTTTTCTCGGACACTGAAGAGATTACTCTTAGCGCAGTTCGTCGCATCGTACGTAATGTCGGTACGGATTTAATTTGGGATCTTATAGATGTGCGCACGGCAGATCGTATCGGCACAGGTCGACCGAAAGAAACTCCATATCGTCTGCGTAAATATAAATCGATGATTGAAGAGGTACTGCGAGATCCTGTGTCTGTCAAACAACTTGTCATAAAGGGGAGTGATATCATGAATCTAACTAAAACAGGACCGGGTCCTCATATAGGTTTCATTTTAGAAATCTTACTATCAGAAGTGCTTGAGGATCCTAAACTTAATGATCGCTTATACTTAGAGAAAAGGGTAGGCGAGTTACATAAACTGTCGCCAAAAGAATTAATGCATCTTGGAGAAACTGCTCGTACGAAAAATGTAAATGAAGAAGAAAAGGAGGTTGAAAAAATCAGAGAAGAATATAAAGTAAAATAACTTGTTTCACAAACAAAAAACTCCCAATTGGGAGTTTTTTGTTTGTGAAAATTTTAGAATTATTTAACAGCTTCTTTTAGCCCTTTAGCAGGACGGAACTTAGGTACTCGCATTGATGGAACAGAGATAGCCTGACCAGTGCGAGGATTCCGAGCCTGACGTGCTGCGCGAACTTTAGTTGAGAAGATACCTAAACCAGCAATTGATACCTCGCCACCCTTCTTGAGAGTTGAAACGATAGAATCAATCACGGTATCTACCACTTCTTCCGCTTGTACTTTAGTGCCACCGAGTTTGTCGTGCACTGCATTTGCAATATCTACCTTATTCATTATCTACTAGTTTATTTAATAAACCTGATTCTATAACACGCCTGCCTGTATCAGACAGGTATAGACTCACTCTTGATTATATACTAGACCACCTTTTTCTGCCACCACATACGAAACCAGAGATTTCGTATGTGGTATAGAAACACTCTTATCTAGCAAACTCTACTGATCTGGCTTCACGGATGACATTGACCTTTATTTCACCGGGGTATTTAAGCTCATTTTCAATGCGTAAAGCTATATCCCTAGCCATTTTTTTAGCTTCTAAGTCAGAAATTTTCTCCGGTAACACAAAGATGCGTATCTCGCGACCGGCCTGTAGAGCATAAGCTTTCTCTACACCTTCAAAAGACAGAGCAATTGCTTCCAGATCTCCCAATCTTTTAAGATAATGTTCTACAGTGTCTCTACGAGCACCCGGCCGAGCACCCGATATAGCATCTACAGTCTGAACAATAACAGATTCAATAGTCTCATATGAATATTCACCATGATGCGCTTGCATAGCTTTTATAACATCTTCTGAGACATTGAATTTTTGTAAAATTCTACGACCTATCTCAACATGAGTACCAGATACTTCATGATCAAGAGCCTTACCAATATCGTGGAGAAGAGCTCCCGCTCGAGCCACTTGAACATTTGCTCCAAGTTCTTCAGCAATCATACCAGCCAAATGACTCATTTCTATAGAGTGATCTAATACATTTTGACTGTAACTGGAACGGAAATAAAGTCGCCCCAAGATCGAAAGCAGTTTAGGATCAAGATTATAAACTTCACACTCTAAAGCAGCTTGTTCACCCTTCTCTTTAATAATTTTATTTGTTTCAGCAACAGCTTTCACTACAAAGTCCTCAATCTTAGCTGGTTGGATACGCCCGTCTGCAATTAAATTTTCTAATGCAAGTTTAGCCACCGCTCTACGCACTGGTTCATATGAAGAAAGAGTAATGGAATTAGGAGTATCATCCACAATAACTTCTACACCAGTAGCGCGTTCAAAGGCTTTGATATTTCTTCCTTCCTTACCAATAATCTTGCCTTTCAATTCATCGGAAGGTAAAGAAATGGTAGTAGCCATCATTTCGCCAGATATAGAAACGGCTAATCTCTGGATAACTGTAGAAAGTATTTCTTTGGCACGAGCCTCAAATCGTTCTTGTCCTTCGGTTTCAAGTTTCTGCATGCGTATAAGTAAATCTTCTTCAGATTCTTTTTCTATATTACTCAAGAGTTCCTTTTTGGCTTCAGCAGGAGAAAGGCCTGCCACTTGAGCAAGTCTTGTAGCACGAGCTTCAATAAGATCTTCCGATTTTTTTCTAAGAGTACGCAGTTCAACAATTTTATTTTTCACATTTTCAGCTTCTTTATCCAAATCCAGTTGGCGTTTATCCAAAAACTCCTCTTTCTTGATAAAACGGTCTTCGGTCTTTTTAGCACGATCTTCACGTTCTTTAATTTCTACTTGAGTTCTCTGGATAATATCTTTAGCTCTAGATTCTGCTTCTGAAATAATCCTTTGGGCTTCTTCTCTAGAAGAGAGCTCCATTTGCTTGATATCAAGCTCCATCGAGCCTTTCTTACCTAGAGAGATTATCAGGCGCAACAAATAGCCAAAGCCGATACCGGCAGATGCGGCAAGTAATGCGAGCAATAACGCTAGTTTTAAGGACATTTCGGTATTTCTCTGTCGTAACAGAGGGGTCAGTCAGCCGTAACAGTCAGTCGGAAATTAAGAAACTTTCTAAATTTAATTTAAGTGAACAAGCGAAGTGTACTACTGCTACAAAATCTTGTCAATAATTCCGTATTTTTTAGCTTCTTCGACGTTCATGAAGAAATCTCTATCGATATCTTTCTGGATTTGAGCAAAACTCTGTCCAGTATTTTTGGCCATCATTTTAGCAAGACTTTCACGCAATTTTAGAATTTGTTTGGCACGAATCTCAATATCCGAAGCCTGACCTTCAGCTCCTCCCAAGGGTTGATGGATCATTATTTCGGCATTAGGTAAAGCAAATCTTTTACCTTTTGCACCAGAAGAGAGAAGCCATGCTCCGCCAGAAGCAGCCATACCAACACAGACTGTGGAAACATCAGGTTTTATATGGTTCATGGTATCAATCATGGCTAAGGTGGCACTAGCTGATCCGCCGGGAGAGTTTATATAAAGAGAGATATCTTTCTTAGAATCCTCGGATTGAAGAAAAAGAAGTTGAGCAATAACTATATTGGCCACATCATCATCAATAGGTCCACCCAAAAAGACAATGCGCTCACGCAAAAGACGCGAGTAGATATCATAAGCTCTCTCACCAAACTGACTTTTCTCAATAACTGTCGGGATTAAATAACCCATATCGCGTTTACAATATAATAAAGAACCCAATAGTGCAACTATTGGGTTCTTTATGTGACAAATTATAATTTTTTTACGAAGCGTTGATTTGACTATCTAGAGTTTCTACATCTGTGGAATCAAGATCAGCTTCGATAGAAGCAGTATCATCTGATTCGCTTTGCATCTTAATAGATTCAAGAGCCTTGTCAGTCATCATTGAGTCATCCTCTATCATAATATTATCCGTACGCTGACTCCAGAAATAAAACCCTCCTAAAATTATAATCACGAGAATAATAACCACACCAATAATAGGACCATTGGAGTTTTTACTCTCTGTTTCCACATTCACATTATTTTGTTGTTGTTCTGGTTCCATAGTATTTTTTTATTAAGAATAATTATTGTTCTGTAGAATCTTCTTCTCCTACATCTATTTCGACGGAACTTAGTGTGCGTACAGCAAGCATTAGATTATTATGAGTAGCACGAATATGTTCTCGAGCTTCCGATGTAGCAACACGAATTTTTTCAAAGTTGTCTTGTGCTTTTTCGCTTGAGAGATCAATGCTTGAAAAAGTTTCTATAACTATTTTAGCATCCGAGAGATTTACCTTGGCAGCAGCTACAAATGATTTACTTTCAGAAACAGAACCTCCTCGCGCTTCAACCTTGGCAATTCTAGATTCAATCCTAACGATAATTCGCTCGAGACGTTCAATGGTGGCAAGCATTATTTTAGTGACATGCTCTACTTTGCGTTCTGCCACATCTTGCTGGAATTCTATTCTTTTATTATGCATTTCCTCTCTTTTTTCTTCTAGTTCGAGTTTCGTAGCTTCGCGTTTAGCATCCATTTCTGCTCTTTTTTCCTCTAGTTCGAGTTTCATGGCTTCGCGTTTAGCTTGTACCTCATCACTACGGGCTTCTGCATTAGCTTTCCTAGTTTCAGCTTCTGCCTTCATTTTTTCTCGCTGAGCATCTAATCTTACTTTTTGAGATCTCAAAATTGCTTCTATATCCATATTTGCTTTTATTCGTACTTCCATACGTTCATCGGTATCAAGAAAATCATCTTCTCCTTCATAAGCAAATACCGAAGAAGACATCCCGAAAGCAAATACTAAAAAAAGAATGGCAAATAAATGATGTTTTTTCATCCTAAATAATTTTTATTATTAATAGACTAATTATAACCCGCCTGCTTAGGTAAGCAATTTAATTTACTTTGTTTGAAACTTCTCTATATATAACTTAAGACCCTCTTCGAAAGTAGATTGGGCCTCCTTCTTTTTTTTAAAACCTTTTACATCTACTATTTTATTTTGTAATTTTTTATAAGTACTGTAGAAATGTTCTATCTCTTTTAGTGTATGAGGGTTGATCTCATCGAGATCTTGCACTGTTTCAAAACGTGGATCATCTACAGGCACAGCAATTATTTTATCGTCACTTTCTCCATTATCTATCATATTCATGATAGCCACAGGACGTGCGTGGACTAAAACTCCCGGTAAAAGTGGGTAAGTGGTAAGTAATATTACATCTAAAGGATCATTATCATGCCAGAGTGAACGAGGTACAAAACCATAATCAAAAGGAAAATCTTGTGCAGTATGAGCTACACGATCAAGTGCTATCAGTCCGGTTTTCTTATCTATTTCGTATTTATTTTTAGAACCTTTGTTGATTTCAACAATGACATTTATCGTCTCTTTCGTACCAGGTTCTATATCGTGCCAGAGATTCATAAATATTATATTAACACAAGTTTAAAGAAAATTAATTTTCTTTGGATACTTCTGGTAATGGAAACTTAGCCACTGCAAGTTCCTCACCTTTAGCAGACTGAATGTCTATTCTCCAGCCAGTAAGTTTAGCTGCTAGACGCACATTCTGACCACCCTTACCTATAGCTAGAGACTGCTGATCTTCAGAAACGCTTACTACTGCAGATTTATCGTCTTCATTTATTTCTATATTAAGAATTCTAGCAGGAGAAAGAGCTTCTTCGATAAATTTCTTAGGTTCAGCTGACCATTCTATGATATCAATTTTCTCACCGCGCAATTCAGACATCACAGTAGAGACGCGGACTCCGCGTTGACCAACAAGTGCTCCGACTGGGTCAATATGACTACCCTTTGCTTCAGCGGCAATCTTAGAACGATACCCTGCTTCACGAGCTACAGCTTTTATAACTACAGTACCATTAGCCAATTCTGGGGCTTCAGCTTCGAAAAGTTTTTCAAGAAATTTAGGATGAGAACGAGACAGACGCAAAAATACACCTCTTGGACTTTCTTCTACTCTATATAGATAAGCGCGAACACGTTCACCTTGACTAAAGCGTTCACCGGGAATCTGTTCCTCATAAGAAAGAAGCCCCGTAGCTCTACCCATATCTACAAATATATTTCCACGTTCAACACGTTGAACAGTACCAGTAACAATATCTCCTTCACGCTTACCAAACTCTGCGACTACAGATACCTTCTCCGCCTCACGAATTTTTTGCATAATAACCTGCTTAGCGGTCTGGGCAGCAATGCGACCATAATCACCCTTGGACTCAATAGGGAAGATTATTTCTTCATCGAGTTGTGCGTCTTTCTTAATCTTTCGTGCATCTTCTATAAGAATATGATGTTCCGGATTATAAACTACGCGTTCATCCGACTTTATTGAAATTTCGCCGGATAGATCTCCTTCTTTTATCTCTTTATTCTCATCTTCACTATCGTTGAAAATAACTCGCGTATCATCTACAACAATCTTTACCTGAAAAAAATTAGTTTCACCAGTATTGATATCGAAAGTAGTGCGGATAATCTGTCCCTTTTTTCCATATTCTTTTTTATAGGCAGTAGCAAGTGCTGCTTCTATAGCTTCTATAATTGAAGCGCGCGGAATACCCCTTACTTCTTCAAGCTCACCTAATACTGAATTTATTACTTTTAAGTCAAACATGATTTTTTAATTAAAGAGACCCGCCGCTGGCGGATCTCACAATGCTTGTATCATACCAGATTACCCAGAAATTTACAAGCATTATGATTTTCTCCGTGAATGAAATTTCTTATGCGTCTCTTTTAATTGTTTGTCTGTCACATGAGTATAGATTTGAGTAGTAGAAATATTTGAATGACCAAGAAGCATCTGAACAGAACGTAGATCGGCTCCGTTTCCTAAAAGATCGGTAGCAAACATATGTCTTACCAGATGTGGAGTAACTTTTTTACCTATACCAGCTTTTATAGCATAACGCTTTATCAGTCTCTGCACAGAACGCGCTGTCATAGGAAACATCAAATCGTTATCTATATCTTTTCTTTTATCTAGATATGTATTTATAGCTTCTTTAGCTTCATTAGATAAAAAAACAACTCGAATCTTCTCGCCCTTACCACGTATAGAAAATTCATCAGCTTTTAAATCCAGATCGCGAGGTAGAGAACAGAGTTCCGAGACGCGTAAACCTGTAGAAAAGAGGGTCTCCAATATAGCCTTATCACGCAAACCTACCAGAGTCTCTCTGTCTGGAGTATCCAATAAACGAGTGAGTTCTTGGGGTGTAATAAGGTCAATAGAGCGTTCCCCAACCCGAGCAAGCTCGATAACTTCTGGAGAAAGTGCCTTGAGCCCGCGTTTGGCAAGATATTTAAGAAAGGCTCGCAGAGCAATAAGATAGTAATTCTGTGTCTTTTTCTTGAGAGTATCTCCTGAGGAAACAGTCTGCCTGTTGAGCCATAGTCGATATTCTCTTATATAGCTATCAGTTATATCGCTTGGTTTCTTCGCCTTAGAAAATTCCAAAAAACGAGACAGATAATGATCATAATTACGTACAGTATTAAGGCTACGTCCTTTCTCGATCTCTGTGTATTCCAGAAATTCTCTCTTTAATTTATCTAATTCAGTAGTATTAGTCATACTTGTACCGCCAAAGCTTTCCTAAACCCTCCGTAACCTTGCATTGCCTCGCTGTATCCTTGTGCGAAAGCAGGTGCGAAGGAGGTAGTGAAGGCGTGTCGCACAATATTATAGCATAGTTGCAAAATATGAAGGAATGTGCTATACTTAACAAGTGATTTCAAAGACCAAAAAACAAAAACTCATCAAAGAAGTAGCTGTACATGAAAATGATACCGGCTCTCCTGAGGTGCAAATTTCCATATTAACAAAGCGTATTGAAGAACTGGCTAAACATCTCAAGACGCACGGTAAAGATAATCACTCGCGCCGAGGCTTACTTTCCATGGTAGCAGGTCGCCAGGCGCATATGAAATATTTGGAAAAAAGAAGTCCTAAACGAGCTTTGGCTTTGCAAAAGAAACTTGGTCTGAAGAAATAACACAAGCTTCCTAGCTTTGTTAGCTTTTTAGCTGATTAGCTTGGATACAATTATTAGTTAGAATTCATTTGAATTAAAGCTAAATAGCTAACAAGCTAATAGCTTTGAAGCTAATTTATGTCAGTAATAAAACATAAAGCCCAGCGAGTCGGCATATTTATAGACACGCAAAATATTTATCATAGCGCTAAAAATCTTCATCATTCAAGAGCAAATTTCGGCGCCATATTGAAAGACGCTCTGGATGGGCGTGTCCTTATTCGTGCTATGGCATACGTAGTTACTACAGAATCAGGTGAAGAAAACGCTTTCTTCGAAGCTCTTGAAAAAGCGGGTATCGAAATTCGTTCAAAACCGCTACAAATTTTCCTCGGTGGTGCCAAGAAAGCCGATTGGGATGTGGGACTAGCTATAGATGCTGTAACTATGGCGCCTAAATTAGATAGCGTCATCATTATTTCTGGAGACGGAGACTATGTGCCACTTGTAGAATACTTGCAGAACACTCACGGTTGTCAAGTAGAAGTAGTTGCTTTTGGAAAATCATCTTCAGCACGTCTGATAGAGACCGCTGACGACTTTCTTGACCTCGATGTTAATCCTAAAAAATATCTTCTCAACAGCGACAATGGAAGAAATTCGCGAAGAAAGGATTAAATAGGTTAAAATAGGAGTATGCCTCCGGAACAAAAACTTAAAGAAGTACAACCTACATCAAATATAGATAAGGAACCGGAACCGATACTAAAACAAATCCGCACTTTTCAGGGAGATGTAGCAGAAGCTCTTAAAAAACAACAGGAATCTATTGTTTCAATTCAACGTGCCGAACATATAAAAAATAAACCATTCCAAATACCTGTAGATAAAAATTCTAAAAGAATAAGAGAGTCATTTTTCCTTTCTCTAGGCAGTATAATTTTATTTGTCTTAGGAACAGCTGGTGCATGGTATGGGTATAGTGAATTTATAAGAAAATCTACTTCACCCATTATGATTGGGCCAGAAAATAGATTCATATCAGTTAATACCGAAAGAAGCGTTGAACTCTTCAATACTTCTCGAGAAACTTTCTTGGATACTGTCTTTAATATTATCGAGAGTGTACCTTCCGGAGAAATAGCGCACATCACATTGTCCGAGAAAAATGAAGAGGGTATATCTTCAAACCTATCAATAGAGAAATTTCTAAAGATATTAGAAAGCAGAGCGCCGAGTTCTCTGATAAGAGCTATTGATCCGCTCTTTATGTTCGGCTCTTTCGGAAACAGTCCTTTCCTCTTGATCAAACTCACATCTTTTGAAAACGCCTTTGCCGGCATGCTTGGTTGGGAAAAAAATTTAGCTGTAGATCTCGGACCATTGTTTACTGAAGCTACATTCCTGAAAGATCTTTCTTTTGAATCTGTTTTCACAGATATCACAGATAGAAACAAGGATGCCCGCATACTTTCTATAGAAAACCAAACTATCATCCTCTACTCATTCTTTGACAATAATATGCTTATAATCACAGATAATATAGGTACACTAAGAACTCTTATCGACCGACTGACACGACAAAAACTCTCTCGCTAATAAGAAACAATTCTGTTAGAATAGGGATATGACTATGGACTATAAACACTTCAAAGATAAGCTGGAAGAAGAGAAAACTCTCTTGGAAAAAGAGCTTGAGAAGGTAGGTAGGAGAAACCCAGACAACCCCTCAGATTGGGAAGCCACTCCGGGCGAAAAGGATACATCCCAAGCAGATGAAAATACTGTAGCTGATAGTATTGAAGACTACGAAGGAAATCTGGCTATTGTAAACACTTTAGAATCTCGTTATCGAGATGTCAAAAGTGCTTTAGATAAAATTAAGAATAAGACTTATGGTATCTGCCAAGTGTGTGGTGAAGAGATAAGTATGGAACGACTCGAAGTAAACCCTTCAGCTCGTTCATGTCGTAAGCATATGGAATGAGCTTCTCCAAAGTTTACAGCGCGCAAACAAATTTATTAAACGTAACCCTTATTTCTGTCGAAACAGATATCTCGCGCGGTCTCAATGCTTTTACCATAGTTGGACTACCAGATAAAGCTGTGGAAGAAGCGCGTGATAGAGTCAGCGCCGCTATAAAAAATTCAGGTTTTGACTCTCCGAAGTCAAAAAATCATAAAATAGTCATTTCTTTAGCTCCCGCAGACCAACGTAAAGAAGGCCCGGTTTTCGATGTGGCTATTGCTCTCTCATATCTTGTTGCAAATAAAGATATTGTATTTGACCATGAAGGAAAATTATTTTTAGGAGAACTTTCTTTAGATGGTAAAGTGCGGGCGGTGCGAGGTGTCTTGCCTGTGGCACGTTTTGCCAAAGCGCATGGATTCAAAGAAATTTATGTACCCATAGAAAATGTTCGTGAAGCAGCCATCATCGACGGAGTAAATGTTTTCGGTGTTTCATCTCTTTCGACTCTTATTGAACATCTCTCTGGAAAAAATAAAATTCCGAAAGCAGAATTAACTACTATAAAAAAAGTTAGAAGTATATCAAATACAGACTTCTCTGATGTGAAGGGACAGGAGAGAGCTAAGCGCGGACTTCTGATAGCGGCGGCGGGTGGACATAACTTAGCTATGTATGGACCTCCAGGTACTGGCAAAACAATGCTTGCCAAAGCTTTTGCTGGAATCCTACCAGAACTTACATTTGAGGAAGCACTTGAAGCTACTGGAATACATTCTGTAGCAGGAACATTAACTGAAACATTATTAACCAATCCTCCCTTCCGAGCGCCTCATCACACAGCTTCTTACGTATCACTTGTTGGTGGCGGAGCTACCCCAAAACCTGGAGAAATTACATTGGCGCATTGTGGAGTACTTTTTATGGACGAGTTTCCAGAGTTTGAGAGGCGTGTCATAGAAAGTTTACGACAACCACTCGAAGATAAAGTGATATCAGTCTCACGTGCCAAAGGTACAGCACATTTTCCCGCCAATGTGTTACTTATAGCAGCTATGAATCCATGCCCTTGCGGAAATTACGGTTTCCGAGGCAAACCTTGTGTTTGCACACCATCAAATCTTTCCAGATATAGAAGAAAAATGTCTGGACCAATAATCGATCGCATAGATATATGGCTTGAGGTAGATAGAGTTTCGCCAAGTAATTTATCTGACGGGCTAGAAGGAGATAAAAGTGATATCTTTAGAGACAAAGTGGAGAAAGCCCGCGTCATTCAGAGAGAACGGTTTAATAAAAAAGGTTTACCTATACATGTAGGGGGACGAATAACCCGCAATGCAGAAATGGGTGCTAGGGATTTAATAACATTTATCACTCTTGATAGAGAATCCAGAAACACCCTGGATCTAGCCGCCGAACGACTTGGCTTTTCTCCGCGTGTTTATCACAGAATGATGAAAGTGGCGCGCACCATTGCCGACCTAGAGGGAAGCGAGAATATAAGAAACGCTCATATTCTTGAATCTGTCGAGTATCGCCCAAAAAAGTTTGATGTGTAGTCCTTCAACTTTACTTAGAACATTTTAACTAAAGCTAAAATGGATTCTTAGCGCCACGAACTTCGAAATGGAGATGAGGGCCGGTTGATTTACCAGTACTACCGATAGCTCCTATAATTTGTCCTTGTACAACCTCTTGTCCGACTGAAACATTGTTTCTACTCATATGAGCATACAACGTCTGTGTGCCATTGGAATGAGTAATTACTACGTAAGTTCCATAACCACCATTATATCCACCGGAACGCGAGATGATAACCTTACCATCAGCTGATGCAAGTATGGGAGTACCGGTAGGAGCTCCAATATCAATACCATTGTTACCGTGGAGACCTTGACTCTTTCTACCAATACTTACTGGTCGAAGATAGAAACCTGCATATGCAGGATAATTCTGAGATGTTTTCACTGTAGATGATCTAGTAAGTGAAGTTTGTGCGGCACTAATCACACCGTCAGGAATTATGACAATATCACCGGGTATAATTTTTGCACCATTAGCTAAGCCGTTAAATGACAGAATGTCTTCAAGATCGGCTTTATAATTCTTGGCTATAGACTGCAAAGTGTCACCTTTTTTAACCACATGACGTACTCCAGATATAGGCAAGATGACAAGTTCTTGACCTTCTTTTATAGAAGTGCCTCTTATATCGTTAGCCCAGATAATAGTATTGGTAGAGACACCAAACATCTCGGCAATCTCGCTTAAAGTATCTCCTTGGCGTACGATATAAACGCTAATCTGCCCTGTGCCTGATTTACCCAAATCTACGAAGACTTCACTTTCTCTTCCACTACTAGATTCAAGAGCTACACCGTCAGCAATAGCAATCTCTGCACTACTTGTACCTATAGGATTGATATTTAAAGGAGCCTCTAAAAGGCTCATGGTTTGGGAATTATTCAATCTAGACACTTCGGGCATTAAAACAACTTGTTCTCCCTGACTACGCGCGTAACCGATAAAAGGAATGAGAACTATCACAAAAACGGCGAGTATCCAAAACGCCTTAAAGTGAGACCTGTAGTATTCAATCGTTCTTTTACTAATAAAGTATGGTTAAACTTTTAGGGTACTATATCTGTAAATCAGAAATGCCTGCCTAGGCAGGCATGGCTCAATAGAGCCAAGTAATATCATGCTTTCATCCAGTATTACTTAATTATACCCCCGTACTTGGATTGCGGTCAATCAAGATATCCACTCTAATATAATGAGGTAAGCCTGTGTTATAGTGTCCGTCATGGTCCCAAAATCACCAGAAAATCTAAACCCAGAACAGAAAAAAGCTGTTACTTCTATAGAAGGACCTCTTTTAATCTTAGCTGGCGCAGGTGCTGGTAAAACCAAAACTATTACAGAAAGAATTGGCCACTTAGTCCATACAGGAATAGCCCCTTCCTCTATTCTAGCTATTACCTTTACAAACAAAGCGGCTAAAGAAATGCGTGAACGCATAGAGCAAAGATTTAGAGATGATAAAGCATTAAACAGACCTGTAAGTATGTTTGAGCGACCATTTATAAGTACTTTCCACTCGCTTGGAGTACATATTTTAAGAGAACAGTCGAGAGAGGTTGGTATAAAGAAATATTTTGTGATCTTTGACCGAGATGATAGTAAAAAAGCGATAAAAGAAGCTCTTCTAATCCTCGGACTTGACCCTAAAACGCATGATCCCGCCCGTCTGATAGGTATCATATCCAAAGAGAAAGGTCAGGGTAATAACGCTAGAGATTATAGCGCCAATGAAGAAGGTGGATACTTTAAAAATGTAGTGAGTCAAGTCTGGCCTGAGTACGAAAAAATATTGACACGAGACAATGCGCTTGACTTCGATGATCTTCTGCTTAAAACTATGAATCTTTTAAGTAGTAATACGGCAGTACGCGAATATTATCAGAAGACATGGAAACATATACATATAGATGAATATCAAGATACTAACCGTGTGCAATATGAGATCTCGCGCTTACTGGTGGGCAAAGATAAAAACATTTGTGTTGTCGGAGATATAGACCAAAATATTTATTCCTGGCGCGGAGCAGATATAAAAAATATTTTAGATTTTGAGAAAGATTATCCTGATGCCAAAGTTATTACTCTGGAAGAAAATTATCGTTCTACAAAAAATATCTTGGAAGCCGCTAACACTGTAATAGAAAAAAATAAAATAAGACGTAAGAAAAATCTTTTTACCAGTAACACCTCGGGTGATAAGATAGGATTGTTTCAAGGACTAGATGAGGTAAGCGAAGCAGGATTTATTGCTTTAAAAACAAGAGAGATTATTAAAAAAGGGACAAGTCCGGAAGAAATTGCGGTACTCTACAGAGCCAACTTTCAATCTCGAGTATTAGAAGAAGCATTTATGAGCCAAGGAATACCTTATCAGATTCTAGGAACACGCTTCTTCGACCGCAAAGAAATTAAGGATATCATTTCTTATTTGCGCTCTGCACTTAATCCGGATAGTCTTTCGGATTTGAAAAGGATTATAAACGTACCAACACGTGGTATTGGTAAAACAACAATTGCTAAGATATTTTCAGGAAACGAATCTTCTCTTACATCAGCAATACAGACAAAACTTGTTAATTTCAGAGCACTGCTTGAAAAAATTGAGAAAACTTCCAAAGAAAAGAAATTGAGTGAGACCATTTCTTTTATCATAAAAGTAGTCGGGCTTGAAGAAGAATGGAAAGATAGTGGAGACGATGGTGTGGCCCGCTTGGAGAATGCTTATGAGTTATCAAACTTTGCCTCCAAATATGACCACTTGCCTCCAGAAGAAAGTGTATTAAATTTTCTTACTGATGTAGCTCTACAAAGTGATCAAGATGAGATGAATGATGAGGAGAAAGCAGTCAGATTAATGACTATCCATGCTTCTAAAGGACTTGAGTTCGATACCGTCTTTATCTCTGGGTTAGAAGACGGACTTTTTCCCCATCAAGAGATAAATAAAGAAGGTATTGCACCCGAAGAAGCAGAAGAAGAGAGACGGCTTTTCTATGTGGCAATCACTCGTGCGCGTAAGAAAGTATTTCTTTCATATGCCGAGACACGTACCCTATTCGGCAGAAGACAAGTGAACATGCCTTCTCCATTTATCTTCGATATTCCTGAAACGTTAATAGAAGAAGAAGTTGTAGACAAGTACACTCTTCCTCGTAAACCATTGCTTGAAATTGACTTCTAGTTTCTATACTATAGCAATCTCGTTGACACTCGGTGTCAACATGAGAGAATAGAGTTAATGAGAAATATTAAATTAACAGAAGGCGAATTTTATCATATCTACAATAGAGGTGTAGACAAGCGAATAATTTTTATTAATAGAAGAGATTTTGATCGATTTTTAGAAAGCATGGAAATATTCAACATCAAAGAGAGTATTGGTAACTTAACTCGCTATAGTAATAAAGCGAAAGAAAAAGAAAGGTTGGTTGATTTTATTGTATATTGCATTAACCAAAATCATTTCCATTTTATAATTACCCCCTCATAGAAAATGGTATAGAAAAATTTATGCACAAACTATGTATGGGTTATTCAAAATATTTCAACGCAAAATATCATAGATCAGGTGCTCTTTTTCAGGGAAAATTTAAAGCCATTCATATAGATACGGATGAATATTTATTATACCTTAGTGCTTATGTGAATCTGAATGACAAAGCGCACAAACACCATGGCAATAGCAGATCCAGTTGGAAAGAATACATGGATATCAATGTAAATGGTCTATGTAAAAAGGACATTGTGCTTGACCACTTCAAAAGTCGAATTGAGTATGCAAAGTTTGCTAAAGATGCTTTGAAAAGTATCGTCGAGAGAAAGCTGTTATTGAAAGACTTGGAGTCTGATCCATCTCCGTTGACACCGAGTGTCAACATAAGGTTATGAGAGCTAAGAAATCACTTGGACAACATTTTCTAAAATCTGAACGCGCACTTTTGAGCATTATCGAAGTCGGCAAGATAAATGAAACAGATACAATTCTTGAAATCGGGCCCGGCCTAGGAGCATTAACTGCAAAGCTTCTAGCTTCTAGTTGTCAGGTGCTAGCAGTCGAAAAGGACGACAAGCTGTATAAAAAATTACAAATAAAATTCCAAAAAGAAATTTCATCGGGCCAATTAAGATTGGTACATAATGACATTCTGAATTTTGAACCTAAAAGCTATAACCTAGAAGCTAATAGCTATAAACTAATCTCAAACATACCTTACAACATTACAGGGGCTATCTTGAAAAAATTTCTTGAGACAGAATATCAACCGAAAATGATGGTCCTTTTAGTACAGAAAGAGGTGGCCGAGAGGATAACAGCTGGATGTAGACACCGAGTGTCAACGAAGGAGAGTATCCTATCGATATCAGTGAAAGCATACGGAAATCCAAAATATATAGAAACTGTGAAAGCGGGATCTTTTGTACCAATGCCAAAAGTAGATTCTGCGATCATTGCTATAGAAAATATCTCTAAAGATTTCTTTATAAATGCTCAAATAGAAGAGGGTCTATTTTTCAAAATACTTAGAGCTGGGTTTAAATCCAAGCGTAAGAAACTCTCTTCAAATATTTCAACAATATGCGAGCCAAACAGAGTAAAAGAAGTTTTCAAAGAACTTAATCTGGATGACAATCTGCGTGCCGAAGATATAAGCGTAGAAATTTGGCAGAAACTAACCAAAAATCTCTATACTAAGTAAAAGAAGGGGATAACCCTCACATCTATTCTGATATAATTTGTGTAATATGCGATTTAGATTAGCATTAGCACTTTTAATATCCATTCTGCTTGTTGTGACTGCTTCTTGGTCTCGCTTTGGAACTACAAATTACGCTCCAAGCATTGCAACTCTGGAACAAATACAAACAGATAATGAATACTATAGTGATGACAGTTTTATCAGAGATTTTCTCAAACCCAGTACAGCGAGCACAACTCTTCCAGCAGAACCTCTTTCTAATACAGAATTAATAGGCAGACAACTTATCTTAGATTACATAGGTTTAGCCACAAGCGGACAAGCAACAGAAGCAAATATCGACGCTGTAGCTAATAAGTATTTAGAAAGCATACCCAAAATAATCAAAGTACAGAAAATAAGTCGTTCTGATATTAAAATAGTGCCTGATAATAAGAGCAACTTTCAGAATTATGCTGACCAAATATTAAAAATACATAGAGAATATGCCGAGAATATAAACAAGGCATACACGGGAGCAAACAGTCTGAAAACTCTAAACCCTGCAATGTATGCATTTACTCTCACTTTCAATATCTCTTATATAAATGCGGCTAATGGACTTAAAAATTTGCCCGTACCGACTTCTCTAGCCGATTTACACCTTCAGTTAATCAACAGTTATTTCTCAAGCGCTGCTTCTATGAAAGCATTGTCCGAGACCGAACAAGATTCGACTGCCGCTTTTGCCGGTTTGATCATTTTGAACGAAAACTTAGATAAAGAAGATGTTATCCTCAATGAGATTAGTAATATTTTGACAGCCAATGGTATATAATTAAAGAAAATGTTTAGAAAACAATTCATAACATTTATTCTCATTCTGTCTTTCATTTCTTCTACATTTTATCTTCCTGTTTTTACACCCAGAACACAGGCGATTTTCGGATTGGGGGATATTGTCATTGATGTCAAAGCTCTAGCTAGAGCTATTATAGATGGAGGAGCAATGATTGCGGCGCAGAGACTTATAGATAGCATGGTCCGCTCAACTGTCGACTGGGCTCAGACCGGTTTCGAGGGTAATCCAGCTTATGTAACCAATCCAAACCAATATTTTACTAACATAGCTGATGGTGTGGCTGGGGAGTTCATAGAGGGTTCTGATCTTGGATACTTGTGTTCTCCCTTTCAGACACAAATTAGACTTGCTCTACAAAGACAATATATCCAACCATACCAGTTTCAATGTACTTTGACTGAAGTAGTGGGAAACATTGATGCTTTCTACAATGACTTTAGTGAAGGTGGGTGGGACGGATGGTTCCGCATGACCCAAAATAGTGCTAATAACCCGATTAGAGCATACATTGATGGAAAAAATGAACTTGACCGCCGTATTGCAAAAGCTTTAGACACAGCAAACAAGCAACTTGACTGGAATCAAGGTTTTTTAAGTTGGGCTGAATGCATCAGAACAGATGTTGATACAGGAGAATGTCTAGAAAGAGGGCCGGTAAAAACTCCGGGAACAACGATAAAAGCTCAACTTGATCAAGTCTTGCCATCAGGTCTTAATAAATTGATAACAGTACAACATATAGAGCAACTTATATCGGGCTTTGCTACTGGTTTATTAAATAGATACGTCTTCGGACCTAGAGGTTTGTTTGACAATGGTCCTGGTGGAGGTGGTGACCCAGAAAGAACACCTATTGATATTGACGGGGATGGTATTATTGATGGAATTGATACAGATGGTGATGGGCAACCGGATATCTGTTACTTCGGAGGAGTAGACAATCTCATGGGTCCACCTTGTCTAGGATCAATAGAAGATATAGGAAACATTCCGCCGCCTCCGCCTCCCCCACCTCCGCCACCTGATCCCGTAGATTCTTTGATTGGAGAAATTGCAGCTGAAAGAGCTTTGTATCCTGCTTCATTTGCCGCTCTTTGCCCTAATGTCGGCGGTCTGCAACCAACAAGTTGTCCTCTTGGCTACATATTAAATACTGTGGCGTGGAATAATAGAAATATAGGATGGGGATTAAATGGCAAAACTTCAGGTACTCGCTGTCCATCTCCTGCAGGAGAAATAGCTTGTGATATTTTACAATTTGGGCCATCTAGAATTATGTATGACGTATTTAGCAGTTCAGAAACCGATGCTGTCCCGACGTGGAACGTTGCTGGCGCTCCCAATCCTCCCGCTTCAAGCAGACCTTGGATAGCCCCCGTTCAACCATAAACTGTTAAATGAAAAAATATAGGCATATTTCCAGTTTCCTCATCATTGTATCCATCTTCGTGATTGGTGGATTCCTTTTCCCCAATACAGCTCTAGCTTGTGAATGGTATGAATTTACATGCAATGTCATGGAAATACTCTTACCGAGTGTTGCTGAATTTACAATCAGAGGCATGAGTCTTTTAACCGGTTTAGCCGGAATTATCCTAAACGCTGTTATTTATTACACAATAGTTGATATAGCTAATAATTATTCACGCATTACGACAATAAATGAGGCTTGGTCTGTAATCCGCGACTTGGCGAATATGAGTTTTATTTTTGTCTTACTTTACGCCGCTATTAAAACTATTTTAGGTACCGGCAGTGATACCAAAAATCTTATTGTAAAAATCATTGTTGTCGCTATTCTTATAAATTTCAGCCTCTTCTTTACTAAAGTAGTTATTGACGCCTCCAATGTTTTAGCCATAGCTTTTTACGATGCTATAGTCCCGGGAGCATTCGACGACATTGGGGTAATAAATCTTGTAACACAGACGGGTATTTCACATGCTTTTATGCAAAATTTGAATCTACAGAGTTTATATGAGGTTGGTGAGAATGGTAATAGGATTGGCCCAGCATCTATTGTAACTTTAGGCATAATGGGTTCAATAATGCTTTTGATAGCCGCTTTTATTTTCTTTGCTGTGGCTCTAATGTTTATCATACGTTACGTCATCCTTATATTAGTACTTATACTATCTCCTCTGGCATTTATAGCATTTGTCTTGCCACAGTTGGAAAAATACAAAGCACAATGGATAGATGCTCTGGTGGGACAAGCCTTCTTCGCTCCAATATATTTTATGCTCACTTGGGTTACCCTTCATGTGCTAGGAGGTATCACTAGCGCTTTCGGAGCTACAGATAACCCGAGAGCTGCTCTTAGTGGTATTGCTTTTATAGATTCTGCTATAACAGGCACAAATGAAGCATTTGGTCTTCTTATAAATTTCATAGTTGTTATAGTTTTTCTAGTTGCTTCACTTATACTTGCCAAAGAATTGGCAAACAAAGTTCCTGGCGGGGTAAATAAATTGACAGGTTGGGCTACTGCAACAGCGGGAGGAGCAACATTAGGTATGGCGGGGAGGTTTGGGAGAAATGTTATTGGTAGCAGAGCAGCGACAATGGCTAATGACGAGAATCTTAAACAAAGAGCAAGTGAAGGAAGTATGAGAGCAAAATTGCAACTAGCAGTAGCAAATAAAGCCGTTAAATCAAGTTTTGATTTTAGAGGAACTGGTCTTGGTGGTTCGTTAGATGCTGGTAAAGCCCAGAAAGGTGGTTTTGTCCAAGATCAGAAAGATAGGGCCAAAGCTTATGAGAAATACAAACCAAGTAAAAATGCTATAGAGGAAGC
>Ga0076014_110_pt1 | contig 28145 bp, 31 predicted proteins | sample RifGroB1_FD_68062 | JGI IMG/M metagenome (GOLD analysis project Ga0076014, IMG submission 68062) | Parcubacteria bacterium GW2011_GWB1_38_8 | reverse complement strand
ACGGAACGCGATCGAAATCCGTATTCAGAAATTATATTTCATTTTAAGACAAAATAATTTATGGCTTTATCTAAAGAACAAATAAATAGTGTTGAGGAAGTTTTGAAAGCAAGTTTACGCAACAAGTTTCAAAACTATAAACCAGAACCGGCATCAATGCCTTTTCATACGCGACTACTTGGCAAAGATAGACTTGCTTTGTATTCCTTTATCCATTCGCTCAATACAAACTTCGGCACAAGTATTTTTGAGCCGGTTGGTCTTGCTTTGGCACAAAAGAATTTCAAAATGGCTGTCTCACAAGCTACGGCTGGAAATCAAATCAGTACCGCCGCGCAAGCCGAGATACAGAAGATTATTAATGGTCTTATTACGGCAACAAGTACTCCAAACAAAAAAGAAGAAATTGAGAGAATACGAAAAGTTTGTCAGACAGGCGACATGATTAAGGTAAAGCCGACAAAGGTTGATTTAATGTTTGAATCAAAAGACGGTGCATACTTCTTGTTTGATATTAAAACAGCAAAACCTAATGCTGGTGGTTTTAAGGAGTTTAAACGCACGCTTTTGGAATGGGTAGCTGTAGTTTTAGCAAACAATCCTAAAGCAGATGTAAATACTTTTATAGCAATTCCGTATAATCCCTACGAGCCAGAACCATATACTCGTTGGACAATGCGAGGAATGCTTGATCTAGAAAATGAGCTTAAAGTAGCAGACGAGTTTTGGGATTTTCTTGGTGGTAAAAATACCTACAAGGATTTACTCGACTGCTTTGAGAGAGTTGGTATTGAATTGAGGGACGAAATTGATGCCTACTTTAAGCGCTTCAACAAAAAATAGCCCTCGCCCCGTTTCCGCCCATTCAATTTTAAAAAAGCCCCCCCCGCGAAAAAGAAAAAGTATGGAAAGGCGAAACGGGGCGAGGGCGGAGCGCCGAGTCCGCGAGGTGAGAAGCGAATACTTGGAGCTTCGCAAGACCTTGAGCACCGCAGGTGCGAAAGGTGTACCGTTCCTGTAAGGAAATGGTCGGATTGTGAGAGTCACCACAGAGTCGGAGCGTACGCATTGGTCTAAAGCCACCACGCACGCGGAGCGTGCGATTAGCTCTCGAAAAAGGTTCGCGCAAAGGATATGATTAGATCACATTCAGAAACTTGTGAATTTTGTGAACGTTAGGTCACATTCAGAAACTTGTGAATTTTGTGAACGTTAGGAAAGTCCGAGAGTTTTGTTGTAAAACTCGTATTTCGCTATTTGATATTCCTTGTAAGTCTTCCTCGAAACAGATTGCTTTAGTAATTCATATTCCCTTAATACTTCTGGAGTATTCTTGAGTATCTCAAATATTTTAAGTTGTTCCTGAAATTTGTAGTCAGATGGGTCTGAAAGATATACTGATACTTCTATTCCTTCCTTAAACCACTGCCATTTATTTTTAACTTGCTCTCCGAATACAGAAGTTAGTTTAGAAAGATAAACATCTTTCATTTCAGGTGAGCAGAGGATGTAAATATCCACATCATTCTGACCAGAGATACCTAACGCTGATGCTCCCATAAAACGAGTATCAGCTTCTGGGAGAGTAGCTATTATTTGCGATATTATCTCCTCTGCAACTTCTGTAGTCTTGTGGTCATACGGGTTGACAGTAATAATCTCCTCTGCTCTTTCAGGAGGTAATTTAGCCAAGTAATTTTTCTGCCCTTCTGTAAGCATTTTATCTGAAGACCGCAAAATCTGCTTTGTGGTTACAATCAAGTATAACAGCCACATAAGGCTTCTTACTTTTCATTTGTTTGAGTATTTTCTTCGTAGCATTTACCGACCCGCCATTCCATATTACATCTTCTGCTATTAAAGCAGTGCCAACATAATGCTTCTTTTTAAAATTACTTTTCCAGACTTCTGCCTTACCATTGACTATGTTAGTCCACACTTCAAAATAAGAGGACTTTATACCTTTATTCTTTAGATATTTATGTATATGTCTCCCAACGGTTTTACCACCCGAACATATTGCTAATACATGAATAGGTTGCTCTAAATGTATTACTTGTTTAGCAAGACTATTAATAAGCCTGTTGGTCTGTATATTCATAGAACAACCTTACTTTTTAGACTAAGAAATTGCAACTCGTCTATACTTAATGCTACTAAATCTCTGTATTTAGAAAGTTCAGAAATCCAGTATAATGGGTCACAAAAACGTGGGACGTTTTTGTGAAGCCGGAGCGCGACGGCGCGAGGCCGGGGCTGGAAAATTTTCAACAGAAAATTATTGTGGCTCACATAGAAAGGTCACCTAACCTTGATTAAAATATTAAAGAAAGAAGATTATATAAAAAAAGATGGGGTAGGTGTGCGAACACCTACCCCTCTTACCTCTCACTGTCGCTCAATCACACTGTCGCTTTCTCTGCTGTCTATCGAAGCGTTCGTCTGTGCGTGCCTCAACGTCGGCACCAGCACCCGCCGAACGCTGATCGTGGTGAGTCGTATTGACTGCACGTAGAGTCTGGTTATCACTACCAGACCTCAACTGTGAGCGAATGCCCCAGCCCACACGCAACCAACCTTCACGACTACCGCGACCTCTACCTCGAACGATTTTCATTCGGCCTCCAACGAGTGAGAGTTGATGAGACAAATCGTGTTCTATCTAACAGTCTATCATGCAGGAAGTGATTTGTCAATCACATCTTTTACCACCACACCTTCTGCCTTACCTTTAAGTTCTTTCATTATCATACCCATAAACTGACCTTTTTTGGAAGTATCCACACTGCCAGCTTCAATAACCTTTTGTCTTACAAAACTCTCTACTTCCTCTCGAGACATTTGCTGTGGTAAGTAAGTTTTTAGCACGGCAAGTTCCAGTTCCTCTGTATCAGCCAAATCCTTGCGCCCACCTTTTTCAAACTGTTCTATGGAATCCTTCCTCTGCTTGACCGCGCGCGTGATGACATTAAGAACTTCTTCGTCAGAAAGTTCTTCATCCGGTTTCCTTTTCTTACTCATTGCCTCATTAGTAAAACTCGATAAAAGACCTCTCAACACATTAAGACGCATCGTATCTTTGGCACGCAGAGCTTCTTTAACCTGTTCTTTAATATTTTGGTGTAAGGACATATTTATATTATATAGTTTTTAGCTTATGACTTCTAGCTGTTAGCTTTGATGTAAAAAAGATATAATGAGAACAAATGGAAATATTACTCTGGATAGTAGCAATTTTAGTTGTTATCAATGCTATAGCTCTATTTATATTTGCTAAAAATGTTGATCAGAAGATGGCAGAGACAAATAAGATGATGAATGAATCTGTGCGTAACCAATTTAGCGAGTCAGCCAAGCTCATAAGAGAAGTTACTCAAGGTTTGACCAAACTCGACGAGACGAATAAACAAGTGGTTTCTTTCACCGACCAACTGCAGTCTCTTCAAGATATTTTAAAGAATCCGAAACAGCGCGGAGTGCTTGGTGAATATTATCTAGAAACGCTACTCAAAAATGTTTTACCACCCGGTTCGTATCAAATGCAATACGCATTTCCTGATGGCACTATTGTCGATGCGGTAGTGTTTGTGAAGGAAAAAATCATACCTATAGATTCTAAATTTTCTCTAGAAAACTACAACCGTATCATCGAGGAGAAAAATGAAGTAGAAAAAGAAAAACTAGAGAAAGCATTTGTAGTCGACCTCAAGAACCGCATAACTGAAACATCTAAATACATTCAACCGGGGCAGGGAACTATGGACTTCGCTTTCATGTTCATCCCTCATGAAGCTATTTATTATGACTTAATAATTAATAAAATAGGAGCTCTTAAAGAAGACTCAGAAACTCTCATTCAACGCGCAGCTGCCAAATATCATGTACTAATAGTCTCTCCCACTTCCTTCCTTGCCTACCTCCAGACTGTGCTACAGGGTCTAAACGCGCTTCATATAGAAGAAAAGGCGGTAGAGATTATAAAGAGAGTTGAGGAGCTCGGTAGGCACCTTAAAAGCTATGAGGAGTATTACTCCAAGCTCGGTAACTCTCTCTCCACCACCATCAATCACTACAATTCTGGATACAAGGAACTTGGCAAGGTAGATAAAGATGTACTCCGTATTACAGGTACCGGTACAGGCTTGAAACCATTGACTTTGGATAAACCTAGAGTAGAATAGGCACCCTATGATTGAAGTTGCAACCCCCAAGAAAGTTGTTAAAAAATCTCCCATATCTGAAGCTAAAAGTCAACAGTCAGAAGCTAAAAGATCTAATTTTTATGCCGTCTTTGCTACCGGAGGTAAACAGTATCGTGTAAAGATGGGAGATAAAGTTAAAATCGAGAAACTTTCAGATGAAAATAAAGAGGGTGACAAGATCACTTTTGACAAAGTACTCTTAATAGACGATGGGGCTACAGATGTAACTTTAGGCACGCCGTTTATCAAAGGTGGGGAAGTCAAAGCTACTTTAACTAAAATTGCTCGTTATAAAACTATTGACGTTATCAAATACAAACAAAAGTCTCGCTATTTCAAAAAATACGGCCACCGCCAACCTTATTTTGAAGTTACAATAGATTCTATTAAATAACCCTATTACTTAGTTCTATGTAAAAAGGCGTTTTTGAGAGTCTTGGGGTCGGTATATGAATTTTCTGGAAAATACATTATAATCCAGATATGTTAAACGCTATATATAAAAAAGTACGTTCCGGCTATATTGCTTGGGTTGAGGAAATTCCTGGAGTAAACACCCAAGGCTATACGAAGAAGAAGGCTCGAGAAAATCTAGAGGATGCTCTGAAGGAGTTCATTGCTGCTCGTCGCGCTCTTACTAAACGAGAGAAAGCTACTCCAAATACCTTGGTGCGAGAACGTCTTATTGTTTAGAAAATAAAGCGCAGAGATTTAGAACAACATCTGCGCAAACATAAATGCTCATTGCTCCGAGAGGGAAGCAGACATTCTGTGTACCATAATTTCAGTAATGACAAGACTACAACTATTCCTCGCCATGTAGAAATCTTTAATCCCCTAGTTCACAAAATTTGCAAAGATCTCGGGATACCATTGCCACACAAAAAGTAATCACTTCGTCCTGTGGAGAAACGCGTTTTTGAGAGTCTCGGGGTCAGCGTATTCAAGTTCCGCGCCGGTAGAAAGTCCTCGGCCTAGTACAGAAATAGTTACACTTGGTTTTATAAGAGAAGAGAGTTCTGACTTTAAATATTCAGCAGTATTCTCGCCATCCAGATTGGCATTCATGGCTAAAATAATCTCTTTCAATCTTTCTTCGCCTTTCTTAATCCTTATTCTCAATTCTTTATTCCTTATTCTTTTCTCCGGTTCTTTCTCTAAAATCGGAACAACTCCTCCTAAGACAAAATAATATCCTTTGTAACTTCCGCTCTTCTCTACAGCTTCGAAATCTATATCACGTGGCACAATCATAAGCATAGAATTGTCTCGAGACTTATCAGAACATACAGAACAGAGGATTGTAGAAAGACCGTTCTTAGGAAAAAATCTTAGGCATTGATCACATTGCACAATCTCCTTTCTGAGATTCTGGATTGCTTTTACCAATTCACCGGAATAATCACCATTTCGAGTCAAGAGAAAATAAACAAAACGTTTAGCCTGCCTCGGTCCAATACCGGGAAATTTAGAAAATATTTCTGATAATTTATCTATTGAGTTCACTTTCTATAGATTTTTGAAATCTTCTTCAGCTTTACCATAGTTTGAATAATCTATCTCTACAAAAGTATTGAAACGAGTATGATAGTCGAGGATAACACTACCTAATGGACCATTTCTGTGTTTGGCGATGATAAGTTCTTTCCTCTGAACTTCTTTCATCTTACCGTTTTCATCACGTATATCATCCTCGTTAGAGTGGATGAAAATTACCGCATCGGCATCCTGTTCAATAGAACCGGAATCCCGAAGGTCAGAGAGTTTAGGCTTGCCACCGCGAGTCTCCACCGCGCGTGAGAGCTGTGAGAGTGCTACCACGGGGATATTGAGCTCACGAGCCAAGTGTTTGAGAGAACGAGAGATCTCGGTAACCTGCTGAACTATTGAGTCATTGATACGCGCGGTTGAAGGAGACATGAGTTGCAGATAATCAACCATCAGAAGTTTGAGTCCTTTCTCAATCTTCAATTTACGCGCCGCTGAACGCATCTTCATAATAGTATTACCCGGCTGGTCATCGATATAAATAGGAGTACGAGAAAGTTCGTCTAAAGCATCACGAACATTCTTGAAGACATCATCTCTCCAAGTACCGGTTTGAGTTCTGATTCCTTTTCTAATGACAGAAGAATCCGTACGCGATTGAGCAGCCACAATGCGATCAACCAACTGATCCGCGCTCATTTCAAGTGAGAAGATGCCTACAGGAGTCTTATGATCACTAGCTGTGCGACGTGCAATGTCGAGAGCCAAAGCAGTCTTACCTACAGAAGGACGAGCGGCGATAATGACAAGATCAGATTTTTGAAAACCACCCAAAATATCATCGAGAGACTTGTATCCAGTAGGTACACCACGCAACTCATGTTCTACAGAAGAAAGCTTTTCAAAACGTTCAAAGGCATCATGAAGAAGAGGTAGCAGATCTTTAAAACGAACACTTCCGGCAAACCGTTCAGTAATATCGAAGATCTTTTTTTCTGCGTGATCTAAAATTTCCTCTAGATCTCCGGCTTCATTAAACCCAAGATCAGAAAGAAATTCTGATGCTTCTATAAGCTGACGCATCATAAATTTTTTCATTACAATTTCTGCATAATGCTTGGCATTAGCTGAAGAGGGGACGGAAGAAGATAGTTCAGTCAAGAAGGTAGCACCGCCCACACGCTCCAGAAGATCTTTCTCTTTCAGTCTGGAGGAGAGTGAGAGTATGTCTATAGGCTGATGCTTGCCGAAAAGCTCAAGCATTGTTTCAAAAATTGTCCTGTGTTTTTCAAAATAAAAAGAGTTCGGTGTGACAATATCCAATACCTCATATATCGCATCAGGGCGAAGCATGATGGAACCGAGAAGCGCCATCTCCGCTTCAAGACTATGTGGCGGAATGCGCAAACCTGTTTTGTTGTCTAAAGTAGAGATAAGTTGCATTTCTATATCCTACCAATCAAGCCAAGCTTAGCAAACTGGAAAATGTTGAGAAATTAGTGTGTAAGCTGGGGAGAAGATAAAACAATTGAGATCTATTATAAACATTGACAAATTACACATTTAAGTGTAAAAATAATTAGGGGGACTTTGTATGCTATATGTATACATCGCTCTGGTGTTCCTCGTAGTCGCAATGTGTATTCCAATTCTCTTCGTGATTGGAGGTGGTGGACTTCGTACTTACGAAAAGAAATACCCATCAAACCAGAAACAAGAGACGATTCGTTGGCGATGAGTTCTGTACCGTGAAGCCCTGCATTAACATGTGGGGCTTCGTCGCTTTATTTAAGACTAAGCCCTAATACTTGGTCGAAATCTAATAGAGTAATTCGTTTATCCTCAGGAGAAACCTCAGAATCTTTTACCAAACCCCAGACTACAGCAAGCGCTTGTGGAGTATTGAGATCATTTTCTAATTTTTCTTTAAACTTACCTTGATACTCTTTATTAATTTTACCTTTTCCAGATAGGTTAGACACAAATTTTTGTAATTTATTATAAGCATTTTGAGCAGCTTCAAGCGCCTCCAAAGAAAAATTAACAGGAGTTCTGTAATGAGCCATAAGCAATAAATAACGATAAGCCAGAGGAGAGAAACCTTTATTCACTAGAGTTTGCAAGGTGATGAAATTATCATCAGATTTAGCCATCTTTCCTTCGGCAATATTTACAAACTCATTATGTAGCCAGAAGTTAGCGAGTGATACACCATAGGCCGCCTCTGATTGAGCAATCTCATTATTGTGATGAATAGGAATGTGATCCATACCTCCAGTATGAATATCGAATGGCTGACCCAGAAGCTCTCGCGACATGGTAGAACATTCTATATGCCAACCGGGGAAACCATGACCCCACGGACTTTCAAAACCAAGATGACTATTCTTCGATAATTTCCACAAGACAAAATCTCGTGGATTCTTTTTCTCTACTACTCCTACGCGAGCTACTCCTTCTTCTTTCGGTGTCAATCCACCTAATTTGCCATAATCTGATAGTTTACTAGTATCAAAATATATTCCATCTTCAGTTTTGTATGTAAAATCTTTTTTCTCCAACTCTTGTATCAGTTCAATTTCTTGTTCCAAATATTCAGTAGCACGAGGAAAGTGATGAGGTTTCTTTATATTGAGAGTGTTTAGATCATCCTTGAAAGCTTTCTCGTATTTATTGGCAAGATCCTTGAGACCATCAAGAGAAAGTGGTAAATTCTCACGCTTAAGCCCCTTAACCATTTTATCGTCGCCAGTATCAGCATCTGATGTAAGATGACCTATATCTGTAATATTTATAACCTGCGTGACTTTGTTTCCATCATATTCACATACACGACGCAGTATGTCTGCAAATATATACGAGCGTAGATTGCCAATATGAGCATAGTTATAAACCGTTGGACCACAGTGATACATACCGACTTTGCCAGATTTAATAGATTTGAACTCTTCAAGTAAACCGGTTAAGGTATTATGAAATTTTATAGCCATTTATCCCGTTAGAGATAGGATGTGCTAGCGCATCCATCTCACTTGTATATTTTATAATAATACCACACAATTTATCTCTAACAGGACAAGTATGATACAATTCTTAAAATGGAATTTTTGAAAAAACATTCTGCACTACTTGTGCTTGGAGCAATTATAGCTATTAGCTCTTTTTATCTCGGTTTTAATTCTGGAGAGAAAAGTCTTTCTATACCTGTAGTTGATGTAGATAATAAGACCGAAGGTCAACCTATTAATGTAGACTTTGCCCCATTTTGGAAAGCTTGGAATCTTTTAAATGAAAAATATGTATCGGCCAGCACCACTATCGAAAAAGTAGGCAACCAAGAAAAAATATGGGGAGCTATCAAAGGATTAGCAAATTCTCTGGATGATCCTTATACGGTTTTTTTTCCGCCTGTAGAATCATCTCTTTTCGAAGCTGATGTACGTGGCAATTTTGAAGGAGTGGGTATGGAAGTAATTGCGCAAGATAACACCATTACTGTTATAGCACCTCTGAAAAATTCTCCTTCTGCTAAAGCTGGTATTTTAGCCGGAGACAAGATTATCAAAATAGGAGACAAGACAACCAGTAATCTCTCTACAGAAGACGCAGTGCAACTTATACGCGGGCCAAAGGGTACAAGCGTTACTTTAACTATATTCAGAAGTGGAGTAAAAGAACCTTTTGAAATCAAAGTTATTCGCGATGTTATAGATATTCCAACTATAAGTACTGAGGAATTGCCGGAAGGCATCTTTGTCATAGAGCTTTACAATTTCTCTGCACAATCACCGAATCTTTTCCGTAGCGCTTTGAGAGAGTTCATCTTGTCTGGTAATAATAAACTTATAATAGATCTGCGTGGCAATCCGGGTGGTTATCTGGAAGCAGCTATAGATATGGCTAGTTGGTTTCTTCCTGCCAGTCGAGTAGTTGTCAGAGAAGATTTCGGCCCATCAAAAGATGAGAAGGTTTATCGTAGTAAGGGTTATGATGTGTTCAACGATAATTTGAAACTGGTAATACTAGTAGATGGCGGTTCTGCTTCAGCATCCGAAATATTGGCTGGAGCACTGGTAGAGCACGGTAAAGCGGTTCTTGTGGGAGAAAAGACCTTCGGCAAAGGCTCTGTTCAAGAATTGATAAACATTACTTCAGATACATCGCTTAAGGTAACAGTGGCCCGATGGCTAACACCAAACGGTTTGTCTATTTCCCAAAACGGAATAATGCCAGAGCACTTAGTCAAATATACTCTAGCAGACAGAGAAACTGGTCGTGACCCGCAGTTTAAAAAAGCTGTTGAGATACTAACTAAATAAAATGAAGGTAATTCTTCTTAAAGATATTAAAGGGGTAGGTAAGAGATTTGAAGAGAAAGAAATATCCGATGGGTATGCCAATAATTTCCTGATACCTAAAAAACTGGTAATGTCTCTTTCTGATGCATCTATCGCTTCTGTAAAAAATCTTAAAGAACAAGAGAAACGTGTTCAAGAGAAACGAGGAGAGATGATGTCTCAAAGTATTTCCAAACTTAAAGATGTAAAACTAACGACTTTTATGAAAGCTAATGAAAATGGTAGTTTATTTTCTTCTCTCAATAAAAAAAAGATAAGTGAATTATTAAAGAAAGAGGGAATTGAGATTGATCCAGAACATATTAAACTAGAAGAACCAATAAAAGAAACTGGCTCTTTCAAAATACCAGTTTCTATCGGAGAAGAAAAGGAGACTTACTTTACACTCGAAATAAATCCACTGCTAGACTAAACCTTCGACAAAACACTCATAATTTTCTTTTTAATCACTTTGTTGTCAAAATGAATTTTGCGTTTGTAGTTGAGAGCGACTACACCGTCTTTTAAGGCAAAAAGGGTGTGGTCCTTACCCATGGAGACATTCTTACCCGCAAGCACATCAGAACCTCTCTGGCGCACTAAAACAGAGCCCGCTTGAGCCATACTGCCCGGCGTAAGCTTAATTCCTAGATACTTAGGATTGGAGTCTCGACCATTTTTGCTTGTACCTGCTGATTTCTTATGTGCCATATTGCTATAATATTAGTCTCATGAGTATAGACAAGTTTATAGGAAAAATCAAGAATATAACCCTGTCAGCTAATTCAGAAGCAGGTGAGGAAATTTCTTTCGACAAGGAGGGTAATGTAGAGAAATTTGCGCTTTTTAGAAAACTTTTCCTTTCTTTGATAATCATACTAGTTGCTTCGCTTTCTTTCGGTGTCGGCAGATTATCTGTAGTGGGGGATAGAGAGCCTATCAAGATTGAATACGATTCTGAAATGACAACAAACAACCGACAAACAACAAAAACAAATCAAACGGCTAATGTAATACAAGCTATTTCCGGACAAGTAGTAGTTTCTAAAAATGGCACTAGATATCATTACCTACACTGTTCAGGAGCAAAACAGATTAAAGAAGAGAATAAGATTATATTTAGTTCTCCTGATGTAGCAGAGGCCTCTGGATACACTCTAGCAGCTAATTGCAAGCCTCGATAGTTTCACAATATATGGCTTAATAAAGCCATTCTATATATATTTGACCACACTTATCGTTTGACTTCAAGAGTTGCATATGATATACTTAGAGTAAGTCAGCAAAGGGCTGGCTTTTCGTTTAGGAGAGCAGTTACGGAAATGGCGACCTAAAATTAGAAGTTTATCCCACTGTTATTTTACAGTTAACGACTATCAGTCTTCTCCTCAGCTTCTCATCTGGAGCCTTAGCTGTATTGCCTGCGATGACATCGCTTGCAATGCCTACGATCGAGATAGAAATACCGGTAGAAACACTACCTAGAGAAGTCAAAGCAGAGGACTATCAGCCGATTACAGATCCGAAAAACGTCGAAAGATTCATTAATGACTATTTCGCCGACATCCCGATTCTTGCAGAAATTGCAAAATGTGAATCACACTTCCGCCAATTCAATTCGAATGGAAGCGTATTAAAGGGAAATAGGAACAGCTACGACAGAGGAGTGATGCAAATTAATATCTTGTATCACGCCAAGACAGCTGAGAAGCTCGGTTTGGACGTCCACGATCTCGATGACAACGTTGCTTATGCACGTTATCTGTACGAGAAGCAGGGGGCCAAGTGGCGGGTTTGTTGTATAAAAATGAAGCTGTACAGATAGGGAATAGGGCTTATTTGAGTTTAGATACATGTCGCACAATATACCTTTCACGACATTTAGCTATAGAAGAAAGGGCGCCTATGGAGACGCCCTTGAAGACCTGTCGGCCACATATTCCGTGCACAGTCGCGCATGACCGTAACACGGAACAACTTCATCAGGACAGCCAACGCACTGTTCTGGCGAAGATGTAACCGTAACTGGTTTTATCACGATAATTTTCTTGGACACAGGAACCTCCCACTTCCCCACTGAATCGATAGGGAATTATTTCCATCTTTAATTATACCCTCAAAATACATATAATGATAGATCAATGAGCCAGCCAGACAAGATTTGGGATAAATTAATTGATAACAATTTTAAAGTATCTACTGATACTAGAAAAGATGTAGCAAATTCTATATTCTTTGCTATAAAAGGAGACAACTTTGATGGCAATACTTTTGTCGAAACAGCTTTAGAAAAAGGTGCCGCTGGAGTTGTAACAGAAAATCCTAAATTTAAACAAAAGCCACACATATATGTCGTCGACGATGTTCTAGATACATTACAAAAATTGGCTAAAAGATACCGCGAGACTTTCGATATCCCGATCATCGCTATCGGTGGGTCTAATGGTAAAACAACTACTCGAGGATTAGTCAATCAAGTATTACAAACTCGCTACAAAGTATATTCAACCGAAGGTAATTTAAATAACCACATTGGTGTACCTCTCTCTATTTTATCTATGGATAAATCTTCAGAAATAGGGGTATTTGAAATAGGAGCCAATCATTTAGGTGAACATACTAAACTTTTGGAAATCCTAAATCCAACTCATGTCTTAGTAACTAATAATGGTATGGACCACTTAGAAGGATTCGGTTCACCGGAAGGCGCAAGAGAAGCCAATGAAGAAATCATTACTTGGGCAGATAAGCATAAAGCGATTGTCATTAAAAATAAAAATCATGAACTTGAGATCAACTCTCCCCTACCCTTGGCTATCTCTTGGGAAGGAAAAAGATATCAGACAAATCTGGCTGGTAATTATAATTTAGAAAATATTAATTGGGCATTGTCTGTCGGAGCTCAATTTCAAATCATTGATAAAGAAGAAACCCTTGAAGCTATAGAGAGATATAAATCCCTATCGCAAAGATCACAATTAGTGATTAAAGATAATAACAAATTTATCGTCGATTGTTATAACGCTAATCCAACTAGTATGATGTTAGCATTAAAGAGTTTTGTGGACTCGGTTAGTCACCCAAGAGGTATCATATTGGGAGATATGCTAGAGCTTGGTGAATACGCTGGTAAAGAACATAAGAGGGTTGTTAAATTTATCGCGGAGCAAAAATTTGATGTAATAGTACTTATTGGAAAACTTTTTAAAAAAGCTGTGGAAAAAACGGGTCTCAAACATGTTTGGTTTGAGGATTCTGCCACAGCCAAAATTTGGTTCAGAACACAAGCATTTGATAATTACACTTTTTTATTGAAAGGTTCAAGAGGGATAAAAGTAGAACAAGTTATAGAGACTTAGCTCCCCTATTATTCCAGACTACCAACACTGAATCATTTACTACTTATCCAAAAGAGACGACCACCATTTGAAAGAAAAGTTCATTAAAAGATAGGCTGGAACATAAATTGGAGCAAGTAGAAAAAATAAGATGAATCTAATAATTTTCATATAAATTAACTTGACTGTCTAAATTCAAGTATTTTTTCCCAGATGAAAAAGATAGGGATTCTTATATAAGACCAACTGATGTTTAATATATTTTTAATATACTCTATAGTATTTCTCCCCTGTTCTGAATCGGCAGCATCAAAAATAGACCAATCTAAAAAATATTTAAGAGCCGCCAAGGCTATAATAATCAATATAAGCAAACCTATAAATCCTCTATTCATAGACCTATTTTATCAAAGAGAAGGAAGATAAGCGAGTGGATCAAGATAAGCATCTGTGCTGGCAAGAGGAATATATATATTATGACACCCTGAACCTGTATCCTTATATCTCTGAGATGTAAATGGGCTAATCTTCACCCCCTGAGATGCATAGAGACCGATATGAAGATGTGGTCCGGTAGAATTACCTGAACCATATACTCTTGGATATCCGCCTGAATATCCTATTATCTCTCCTCTTTTGACATTCTGACCCGTCTTTACCACAGATGCTGACAGATGAGCATAGATACTTGAAAGACCATTATCATGCTGTATAAATATCCAGCGACCATAGGAGTAACAACCTTTTTGGTCATCGGTATTGGCTTCTCCTTTCACAATACCAGCATCCATAGCCATAATTGGTGTACCTTGTGAAGCTCTGAAATCAACTCCGTTATGATATCTTGTTGGTCGAACACCAAAAGTATCAGTGACAAAAATTTTAGATAAAGGCCAAGCCAGCAAACCATGTTGTAATTTTGGAATAAGAGTTGGATCTAAAGCAAACTGTAATTCAGATTCCAACCTAAAAAGATCCTCTTCAAACTCCTTTTGACGCGCCAGATTTTCGGCAAGCATTTTTTGATACTCAGCTTCTTTATTTTTAGTTTCAGTCAATAATTTTTCTTTAGCCTTCTGATTTTCTTCAACTACAGATTTCTGCCCACTCAATTGATCTTGTAAGCTCAATTGTTCTTCTTTTACTTTCTCTTTCTTTGCTTTCTCTTGGTTTAGTGCTTTACGAGTCTCGCGTAAATCTTTTATCTCTTCTTCCAATCGAGTATTGAGATCCTCAAGTCTATTTCTATCTCCCCAAATATCTGAAAGTTTAGTAGTTGCTAAAAGATTAAGTAGAAGCGGTCTGGAATCGTAATCAGATAGTCTTGTAAGAGTATCAGCGATAGCTCTCCGATGTATAACTATTTGTTGTTCTTTCTCATTCATAGTATTTTCAAGCGATTTAATAGTGAGATTACTGGAAGAAATTTTTGACTGTGTGATATTGATATCAGAAGCTAACTTTTTCCTAGTAGCATCAAGAGACTTGACAGCACCACCGAGAGTCTGGGCTTCTTTGTTTACCGCTTCTAACTCAATCTGAAGCCTCTTTTGTTCTTCAAGCAGAATTTCTCTCTCTTTTCTAACATTATCAATCTGTTTTTCTAAATCACTCGGATTAGCTGCGCTCAGAATCATCGGTACAAATAAAAATAAAAAGAAGATATTAGAAAATCGTAGTTTCATTTATTTCTTACCTTATCGAGATTAAAATGCTTCCTATTTACCCAAGCCAATTTCTTCTCATCAAAAATAGCTCCACCTTTATGAACACGCGAAATATCAAAGACTTTTATCAATTCATCTAGAGTAAAGATTTCCTGATTAGTACCAGGATTCCAACCAAGAAGCGCAAGGTAGTTTATAATGGCTTGTGGTGAATATCCTTTGTTTTTATAAGTATCAATCCAAACTGCCTCACCATGTTTCCTCTTCGACAACTTAGAACGATCTGACGCCAATATAAGTGGTAAATGTGCATATATAGGACGAGTAGCCCCAATTGCTTCTTGAATTAATATTTGACGTGGTGTATTTGATATTCCATCTTCACCACGAATGACATGGGTAATCGCCATTTCATGGTCATCGACTACTGATGCGAGATGATAAAGAGGCTCTTCCAAACTCTTGGCGACAACAAAATCACCAAGTTCAGTCGTATCAAACTCGACACTACCGCGCACTAAATCTTCGAAGACGACTTTCTTATTAGGATTCTTCAACCTGATAACTTCATTTCTTTGCCCTGCTTCTGTTACTTCTTCTTTTGAAATATAAACAAAGCCACTATCAAGCATTTGCTTTAAAAATTTCTTATATATATCTTCTCGCTCTGATTGTCTATACAATTCATCGTGTTCTAAACCAAGCCAGATCAGTCCGTCTAAAATATTCTGTTCGAATGCTTTAGTAGAACGTTCTCTATCTGTATCATCTATGCGTAAAATGAATTTTCCTCCACGTTGTTTAGCAAAAAGATAATTAAATAAAGTGGTACGTGCCGTACCAATATGAAGATTCCCTGTCGGCGATGGTGCCATACGCACCACTATGTTATTTTTCGATTTCATGACTTAGAGCAATTTTAAGAATTTCCTCTGCAACTAAATGCGCGGCTTCTGGTTTATAGAAAGCTTTTGCGGCTGCCTGCATCTTTGCCCTTTCTGTTTGATTTGTTACCAATCGTTCTATCTCTGAAGCCAATATGTTGTGAGTGAAGTTGTTTTCTTCTACCACTTCACAAGCTCCAGCGCGAGCGTAGGCAAAAGCATTTTGCCTCTGGTGGTCACCATTTGATTTGACAATCGGTATAATAATAGAAGGTACTCCCCATGCTGCTATCTCGAAGATAGTAGAGCCAGCACGAGAAACCACCACAGAAGCCGCCCCAGCAGCCATGCGTAAGGTCAAGGGATCTAGATAATCAAAGGCTTTATACCTGTCTTTGTGAGTGGAATTGAAGAGTAGTGCTTCTGCCATATCTTTGACTTCTTTGATATTGTTTTTACCCGTCTGATGAATGATGGCATATTTTTCTACCAAGTTTTTTAAACCTTCAATAACGGTATTATTGATCTTTCTTGCTCCTTGTGACCCACCAAGCACTAGTATTAGTGGTATATTTTCTTCTATCTTTAAATACTCGTGGGCTCCAGCATGAATAGGATTAGCGATATCTTTACGTATAGGATTACCTGTAAAAGCCACTTTCTCTTTAGGAAAATATTTAGAAGTTTCTCTATAAGAGACAGCCACCCGAAGAGCATACTTCCCTGCCCAGAGATTAACACGACCAGGCACCATATCAGACTCGTGTATGACTACCGGGATGCGTAAAATATATGCTGAAAACAATACTGGAAAACTAGCATATCCTCCTTTACCGAACACAACGTCAGGATAGAGTCTGTAAACCATAATAAGCGAAGTTAGAATCCCCCACCCTGTTTTAAAAATATCAAAGAAATTTAAGAACGAGAAATAACGGCGAAGTTTACCAGCACTATTTTTCTTGTAAATGATGCCGTGCTCATAAAGTACTCCTGGGTTATAAGGAGTAGGAGACATATAAAACAGCTCCAGTTCTAAAAGTTTCTTCTCTTTGGCAAGATTGTTGAGTTCTTCGGCAATAGAGATTATCGGGTAGAAATGTCCTCCGGAGCCACCGCCAGTAAATAAAATACGCATTTTTATGATTCTCTAGCTCTAGAAATAGATAGAATGATACCCACTTCAAGCAGAGTAATGAAGAGAGAAGTGCCACCGTGGCTGACAAATGGTAAAGTAATGCCCGACAGTGGAACTACTCCAAGCATGGCACCAATATTGACGAATGCTTGGGAGACTATCATTATAACAATTCCTACTACTACCAGTCTAGCAAAGACTGTAGATGCCACGGATGCAATCTTCAGACCTCGTGTGGCAAAAAGCACAAATACCAGAAGTAGAAATATTGAACCAACAAAACCAAATTCTTCAGCCGCTACAGCAAAGATTGAATCGCTTACCGGTTCAGGAAGATAAGTAAATTTTTGTACACTTTGACCAAACCCGCGACCAAACAATCTGCCAGAACCAATAGCTATAAGAGATTGGCGCACCTGATAACTTGCTCCTAAAACATCAGACTGAGGATTAAAGAAAGTAGTTATACGTTGCATGATATAAGGTCTAGTAAAAGCTAGAAAAGTAATACCTATAAGACCAGCTAAAACAACCATAAGAACATGGCGCCACTGTCCTCCGGCTGTGATAAACATGGCCAGACCTGCTATGATGATTAAAACAAGATTATCTGTATCCGGTTGTTGCAAGAGAAGTACTGCAGAAATAGTAAATAAAATGACAAGAGGTAAGAAACCCCAGTATAAAGTCTTAATCTTATCCTTAACTCCAGAACTCCAAGCCGCAAAGTAAATAATGAAGGCTAGTTTCAGTATCTCTGATGTTTGGAAAGTGACAAAACCAAGCGCAATCCAACGCCTAGCTCCAGCATGTTCCAGACCAATACTTGGGAAAAGGACTAAAATGTTGAGAATGATAGCGATTACAAATAAATAAAAAGCATATTTTTTCCAGATTTTATAATCCAGACGCGAAGCCACTATCATAGCCAAAGTCCCCAAAAATAGACCAAAGACCGTCTGGGAGAAAGCAATACTAGAATAATTAGAACTTTCTTTAGCAAGAAGACCTAAAGATGCAGAACTGAATATAAAAAAACCAGTCACTATTAAGATAATAGAAATAAATAGAAAAGGTTTATCTACTTTCGCCCTTGACGCCATAATTACCGCAGATTATAACATGATGAGTATGGGTGGAATAATGCAATTCTTTCGCAAAGATAGAACTTTTACAATTTTTTAATAAAAACTATCAAAACTAACTCACTAGAACTAAGATGACGCCAACAATAGCAGAGATTACAGAGACTATCCAGTAGCGCATCACTACCTTCTCACGTGGCCAACCAAGAGCTTGAAAATGGTGATGAAGTGGAGCCACTTTGAATACTCTATAGCCGTTGAAAAATTTATATACATATATCTGGATAATATCTGAGGCAGTAGTAGCTGCTAGAGGTAAGGCAATTATGGGTAATAAAAGCACTGAATCCGTCAAGAAAGCAATAACTGACAAAACGACAGTAAGAGCCATCATTCCAGTCTCTCCCATATAAAACCGTGCCGGCGGTACATTGAACCATAAGAATGCCATAATACCTCCTGCGATAGCGCCTGAAAGAGCAGAGATATCCACTTGATTATTAACAAACGCAATAACTGCAAAGGCAGTGAAAACTGGAGCCAGCACTCCCCCAGCCAACCCATCAAGACCGTCAATTACTGATGTAGAGAAAGTAGCAAGCATTACTATGATAAAGAAAGGTATGAACAAAATACCAAGATACAAATCACCATTGAAAGGAATGTTTACAGAATCAAAGTCAAGTTTATAGTAAAACCATAAGCTGATGATGATACCAATAAGAGTGACTAGGATTATCTTTATCTTGCGATAGATAAGAGCATCTTGGGCATATTTACCGTATCCATATATATGCACAAGATCATCAACTAATCCTATAAAAGCCGCAAAGAAAAAGGCTCCTAAGGGTACCAAAGTCTGACTTCTTGAGAAAAAGTTTAGTTTCTCTGTTACTTCTGACGGAAATAATATTGATAAAATATAAATGGCACAAACAGTAAGGAGTACAGACACCCATATTATAATTCCCCCAACTTTTGGCGTACTGAGCTCATGTTCAGTATTGTGAATGTTTTTAAAAGCTTCAGAAGTATCCGCATCAGTCCTTGGCGACCTCTTCCACATCTTGTATTTGTAGAAATAACTAGTGAAAAACGGCGTGATAGAAATACCGATAAAGAAAGTGAGTGCAGTTGGTAAAATTATTTTTAGTATATCCATTTTATTGACGTTTTATAAATATATTGTACCAGAGAGAGAACACAAAGAGGAGGTATATTTTTCGGGAATTATCGGTTTTTTTTATTAAATGATCATCTATCAGTTTTTTGATATACGAGATATCCATATGACTTTTTACATATGGATTATCAAGAATAGTGTCATACACATCAGCTCGCTCATTTGTAAACCAATTTTTCACAGGTGTTGGAAAACCGAGTTTCTTTCTATTACGTACAGATTCTGGTAATACGTTTTTAAAAGCTTCGCGCAAGAGATATTTTGTAGTACCATGCCAACCTACAAACTTCCATTTAAATTTATCTGGTAAAGTTCTTGCCAGATGCGCCACTTCAATATCAAGAAACGGAACTCTTAGTTCAAGTGAATGCGCCATTGTCATTTTGTCAGCTTTGGCTAATATATCACCTATAAGCCAAGTATGGATATCTACATACTGCATCTTGGTTGAGTCACTTAACCCAATAGTCTGCCGGTAAATAGAATCTAGAGACAAAAAATCAATCCTATCTCCTCTCCATAGTTTTTCAATTTCTTTTCTATCAAAAATAGAGCCATTGAAGTATTTCTGACCAATATACCAATCTTCGAGCTTCATACTGACTCTACGCAAATAATTTTTACCAAAAAATTTGAATGGCAATTCAAGAAATATTTTTATAATTTTTTTTGGAACCCATAAAAGTTTTTGTGAGTAAAATGGTGTAAGATATATATTGTACCCGCCAAACAATTCGTCAGAACCCTCACCAGATAAAACAACTTTTACATGTTTAGCTGCTTCTTTAGCCAGAAAATAGAGTCCCAAAGCTGACGGGTCAGCTACCGGTTCATCAAAATGCAAGATAGCTTTAGGTAATACCTCAAAATACTCTTTAGGACCAATAGTAATTTCATGATGATCTGTACCAAGTGGTATAGAAGTCTCCTTAGCTTCCATACTTTCGCTTAAAGAATCAAAGCCTACATTAAATGTCTTTATCTTTCTTCCACCTCTGATTTTTTGCATTAAAGTAGCAATAATACTTGAATCTATACCACCAGATAAAAATGAACCGACTGGAACATCGGCTATCATATGACAGGCCACAGAATCTTGCATGACTGCTAAAATTTTCTTTGCGGTTTTACTTTCATTAAGAGAATTATCTTGTTTAAATTCAAATTGCCAATATCTTTTCTTTTCAGATACACCTGTATTCAAATCTATACTTAAAAAGTGAGCGGGTGGAAGTCTAAAAATATTTTTAAAAAATGTTTCTTCAAGAGGATTATATTGAAAAGAAATATAGTTGAAAACTGCCGCATCATTGGTCTCAGGTAGAAAATTTTCTAGTGCTAGAAAACTTTTTATCTCAGAAGAAAATGCGATGATATTATTGCTTTTTTTAAGATAATAAAGTGGTTTAATACCGAAAAAATCTCTAGCAAGAATAAGTTTATGCTCTTTTTTATCATATATAGCTATAACGAACATGCCTCTTAAATATTGGAATGCCTGCAAACCATATACTTCAAACATAGATAGAACTACTTCAGTATCGCTCTCTGTCTTGAAACATTTTCCCTTAACTTTGAGTTCTTCACGAAGTATCTTGTAATTATAAATCTCTCCGTTAAAAAATATAAGAAATCTGTCGTCAAAAGAAGTAATGGGTTGTTTACCGTGAGCTAAATCAATGATAGAGAGTCGTCTCATACCAAGACCAAGATAATCATCAATAAAGAAACCATCATCGTCAGGGCCACGATGAGATATAGCGTTTGTCATTTGGCGAATAGATCTATCCTTATCTTTAATTTCCTTACCTAATATACCTGTAATGCCACACATAACATTAATTTGTGGTTACATATTCCATAACAGCATTCACTAAAGCGCGTACATCTTCGAATCTGCCTTGTTCAGTAGAACCAAGAATAACCACAATAATCGGATGCCCTAATTCTGGATCAAATACCACTGCTAAGTTACCACCAGCAATGTCTGTAAAACCAGTTTTAGAAGCTATGAGTCCAGGTATTTCAGAAGCAAGACTGTTTGTATTTTTAGCAATATGTAAAAAGTTATCAAGAGATCGAATTGTCATCATAGTATCTCTTGTTGCTACCAGAAGCTCCGGATTATGTAAAATGATATATTCCAGAAGAATACCTATATCTTTAGCGCTTCCATAAGCACCACTCCTGATATCTAACTCATCAAGTCCAGTCTCATTCCAAAAATACATATTTTTGAGACCAAGTTCACTAGCCTTAATATTCATTTCTCCAATAAAATCATTAACAATCTCTTCAGAAGTTGCCGCTGATCTGGAAAGAGCGCCTAGAGAAAGTGCCACTGCTCGCATGCCGTCATTCGAAGATGTCAGTAGAGAAAAATCAAGAATATCTCCAAGAAACCATTTCTCATCTTTGAAGAAGCCACTATCTCCTTCCGTCTTAAGCGCTTCTTCGACAATAGTAATGGTGCTATACGAAGGGCTTAGATCCTCAGCAACCAGAGCAGACATCACCTTAGCCAAAGATGCCAGTGGAAGACGAACATCTTCATTTTTAGCAAATAAAATAGTTTCTGTACGTATATCATAAACATAAGCCGCCTTCGCCTTAAGAGTGATTAGTGGAAATGGTTTAGAAACTACTTCGGAAGGAGCAGAAATATCGTTTCTCTTAATCCTTAAATCCAGAATAAAAGATAGAGTAAGTAAAAACACTAAAATTATAATTAAAAATGTGAAGAAACTTATTTCGGAATCATGAGTGATAGAAGATTGATTATCCATTTTGTTCCGTTTCAGCTGGTGTTGTTTTTATAAACTCCTCTATTTTCTTAAAAGCGGTCTTGTATTCTGGTAAATCTTCCTCTCTGGTAATACCAAGATATTCTAAAAGTTTGAGAGTTGCTTTATAACTATAACTTCTATCTCCTAAAACACCTTCTGTACGATCTATCAAACCGCGTATAAGAAGGGCACGTAGTATAAAACTAGAATTAACTCCTCGTATATGATCAATCTCTCGTCTGGAAATCGGACCTTTGTAGAGAATAATAGAAAGTGTCTCAAGTCCAGCTCGGCTAAGTTCATTCGACAATTCCTCTTTCTGCATTTTTTCAATAAACTCATTAGTACTTGGATGCGTTCCGAAACTTATAAATTCACCATTTGAAACTAAAACTATTCCCCTATTTTTATAAAAGTCTTGCAGATTATCTACAGATTTCTTTATCATCTCTAAATCTACATTAAGAAATTTAGAAAGTTCTTGAAACGAAACAGGTTCATTTTTGAAAAAAATTATCGATTCAATTTTATTTTCTAAATTCATTATTTTTTTATTTTCAGATGTAGGTGGGCGTGCCGACAATTTCACTCTCTATTTCAATATCCCCACGATCAACTTGACTCACACGGATCGCCCCTCTTTTAACAAGTTCGAGCATAGCCAGAAATCCTATAATAATGGAAACCTTTTTCTCATAAGTCATAACTCCCTTACTGTTATGAAAGTCTTTGAAATTGAGTTTGGTGGCACGCGATACCCTCTCTGCCAATTTCTCTATCATTTCTTCAAGACTTATAACTTTTTTAACAATTACTTTAGGTAATAATTCCTTCTTAGGCAGAGCGTCTATAACTCTTTCAAGAGCAAGCAAGAGATTTACAGTATCTGTCTTTGAATCTGGAGAGAAGACCACTAATGGATTCTTTGTAGGAATTTTTTCAAAAATTATCTGTTTACCAAAAATTTTCTTCAAAGCTAGAGCCAACTCCTTAACCTTAGCATATAGAACCAGACGATCTTCTAGGTCATGAATGCTTTCTTCCTCATCTTCCGTCAATTTCAACATCGGCAAAAGCGAACGCGACTTGATAAGCATCAAAGTTGAAGCAATTACTATAAATTCAGCAGATTCACCTATGGGAAACTCTTCATGCTTATCTATGTAGCTTATAAAATCATCCGTGACTTGTGATAAAGAAACATCATTTACAAAAAGCTTTCTTTTAGTAACAAGCTCAAGAAGAAGGTCCAAAGGACCTTCAAAAACCGCTGTTTTTACCGTATATGAACCTTCTTTCACCTCGATATTATAGCTTTTACAGCCTTAGTTTTCAATAAATTATGGGTTCAATCTTTTTACATCCCTTGGTAGATACGTCGCTTCGCGGACATTTGGTAAGTCAAGAATTTTCATTATAAAGCGACCGGGGCCCACACCACCACCACCGTGCGGAGGACAACCGTAGCGGAAAAAATTTAGATAATCTTTGAGCTGTTCAAGATCCATTTTCTTCTCTTTTGCTTGTTTTTCTAGAACTTCTATTCTATGTTCACGTTGAGCCAGAGTAGTAACTTCAATACCTCGATAAAGTAGATCAGCTCGGCGACTTCTATCAGACCCCTCTTCCAATCGCATATGATAGAAAGCACTCTTAGATTTGTGATATTCAGTAATAAACACAAATTCGTGTTTATATTCTTTTAATACATATTCAGAAATAGCTCTTTCCTCTTCTGGCGAAAGATCATGTTCTTCTCCCGACTGAACAACTTCAAGTGACTTAATAATTTTTTTAGCTTCTACTATAGTCATTCTAGGAAATGGACTTACGGGTACAGTTATATTAAGTTCTGGAAAAACTTTTTTGAGCTGTTCAAATCCAGCAATAATCATCCCCTCTTCTGCATCCATAATGTCGTTATGGTCATTGATGTAAGAAATTTCAAAATCCCAACCCGTAAACTCTGTCATGTGTCTGGTAGTAAAAGATTCTTCCGCGCGAAATACAGGAGAGACCATGAAGACTCTCTCGAACCCAGATGCTATAGCCATTTGTTTATAAAACTGTGGTGATTGAGCTAGATATGCCTTGCGGTCAAAATATTTTACTTCAAAAACTTCTGCACCACTTTCAGAAGGCATACTCATCAGAGCTGGAGGATAAAGTTGAATATATTTATTTTCGTCAAAATATTTACGCCACCCTTTTTCAAACTCTGTCCATACTTTGAAAATTTTTGCTTTCTCTGGTTTTCTAAGATCAAGCCAACGATAATCAAACCTTATTGGTGCCTCAGTTTCTTCACCACCCTTTACTACCACAGGTATAGGAAGTTCAGCTGCAGCAACCGATAAAACTTCGATCTTAGTCGGATGCATCTCACTACCACCCGGAGCTTGGGGAGCATCTTTCATATCTCCTATCACTCTGATAACTGATTCAAGAGATAAATTTTTAGCAGTCTCAAATTCTTTATTATCTATAGTTACCACCACTTGAGTCAGGCCTTGCATATTGCGAACAATGATAAAAATAATCTTAGACTGAACTCTTAATGCATGTATAAATCCTTGTATCATGAAATTTTTAATCCGACTTTTTTCCGGATACTATCCATTTTCTTCTCAATACACTTATGTGCCACATTGCCACCTGTCTTAAGGACATCAAGTACTGCTTTCTTATCTTTCTTCAACAATTCCCTTTTTTCTCGCATGGGAGTTATAAATTTCTTAAGATCAGATGCTAATATTTCTTTAAGCTCTTTATACTGACCTTTTTTCTCTGTATAAAGATTATCTAACTCACCCTTATCACGTACAAGAGCATGTATAGCATATACATTCTCCGGTTTCTCTCCGGAAGAATCGGTTACTATACCCATTACGGCTTTCTCTATATCTTCATCTGTGGCAAAAAGTTCTATAGTATTACCATAACTCTTACTCATTTTTTTACCATCAATACCCTGTACGGTAGCGACACTTTCCAATATAAGCGGTTCTGGCAACTTGAAAGTTTCTCCGAATATGCGATTAAATTTCTCTGCTATATCGCGAGTGATCTCAATATGTTGCTTCTGGTCTTGTCCAACCGGTACCACATCAGCATCTTGTATTAAAATATCAGCCGCCATCAAGACAGGATAGTCAAATAGTCCCACATTAGCTTCTTTACCGCTTGCCTTAGCATCTTTATATGCATGGGCGCGTTCCAGATACGGCACGGTGGTCAAGCAGTTAAATATCCAAGCAAGCTCCGTCACTTGTGGCACATCTGATTGTTTATAAATAACCACATCTTTAGGATCCAATCCTATAGCCAAGTAGTCCAGAAGTACATCTAGAGTATTTTTCTCAAGTTCTTTCTGATTCTGGACAGTGGTCAGAGCATGCAAATCAGCGATAAATATGTAGCATTTGTAGTCATCCTGCAGTTCTACAAACTGCTTCATAGCTCCAAAATAATTACCTATATGTGGCCTGCCGGTCGGCTTAACCCCAGAAACCAGTATCTTTTTATCTGTCATATAAGCTTTATAATATCAACAAACCTCACTAATTTAAATGCCCCAATTTCATTCTCTAATTCGCGCGAATTAGGTCATAGAACAAAATACTTATTACACAGCTAATTATTTATTTTAGCTAAAATTGCTTCAGCCTTAATTACCATACTGGAGGTAGCCGGATCATCAATCTTATCCTTATTATTGTATTTCTTTACACTTAATATAAATGACTCCAGTTTTTTTATAACTAACTTTTCTGCTAATTTTAGCTTGAACTCGTGCAATTTCGGATATTTCTTACCAATTGATCTAATGAGTTCCGCTTCTTTCAAAGTTGCAAGAACAAATTTTAAATCATTGTTCAATGATTGATATATACCTTTATTATTTATTTTTCCATCTTTGTAATACTCTTCTAGATCAATTAATAACTCATTTACTAAATCAATGATTGACGATTCTTCTAAATCTGGTTTTGTTATTATAGGTGCACTTATTTTGACTGGTACATTTTCATAATGATTAACATCAACCACATATTCAATCTTTTCCCCTTCTACAACATTTTTTTGGACGGTAACAATATTATCATTATCATCGACAAAACTAGCCACAGCCATATGATATTCACCATCTGCGGTACCAATAAGCTCTACCTCATATTCGCCTGAAAGTCCGTCAGGGATGATTATCATTTTTACTCCATTCGGATCATTCTCGCCAGTATAAATTGCTTCGGGAATCTGATTAGAATCTTTTGTGATTATTCTGTTTTGCGGATCAGTAATCTTGACTGCTACAGGTGAAGCGAACCAGAATGTTGTTATATTGTTTGGCTCTGTCGGTGGTTCAAAATCACCAACAGGATTAGGAAGGCCAAGAGCAGAAAAAACTTCTGGAATCGCCATAGTTGGTAACCCCCCATGATTTGAGTTAATTTCCTTTTGTGTTAAGCGCTCATCAATGTCCCACTCATCAGACTGTGCTCGCACAAGAGGAATAAACACTGCAAATATTTTCTGCCAGAAATTTTGATTACTTCTAGATAACACAGGTCCTATCAAATCAAATTCATTTAAGAAAGCACTCGAGAGTAATACCCTATTGTCACCCTCTGGATTATTGCGAATTGGATTTATTGGCTCCGGTATTCCATCAGCCCATAATTTTGTTTCTAAAGCTGGTCTCTCTACAACAGAAATATTTCCTACTGTGCCAGTGCCAGTACCTGCTATTACGGTGATACGACCAAGCTCCTTCAGATTTTGCATACTCTCTGACTCATTAAGATTTTCTAGAAAAGGATTCGTTGCTTCAGTAAGACTACTGTATGGCTTTACATTGTCATTCGAGTACTCTCTGACTCATTAAGATTTTCTAGAAAAGGATTCGTTGCTTCAGTAAGACTACTGTATGGCTTTACATTGTCATTCGAGTCAGAAAGAAAATCATAAGTCGGAAGAAGTTCGTGGATGGATGGTATGTATTTGTGGACAGTATCATATTCATCATCAATCGTAATATCTTTGACATTAAGAATATCTATTATTCCATTTATTAGAAAACGAGTTCCTATTTCCCAATTTTTTGGCACAAAACCACCCTCCCATATTGTATAAACATCGGAAGAACCATAACTTGGTGTACCGATCATCATGAATTGATCCACATCATCTCTGTAGTTATGACTTTGAATATAACTTCTAGCCACTAGACCTCCCATACTGTGCGCGACAATATCTACTTTTCCAGTTGGAGAATTTAATAAAGCTTTATCAATAGTAGGTATTAAGTAATCTATGGCTGAATTTATGTTATTCTGCCTCCAATCATAAAAAGCGATAAATAGGGTTTCGTCTATTACGTAACCTGCATCGACAAGAGCACTGATCATATTGTCCCAAGTGTGATCCAGTGGAAAAAAATTCCAAGTTCCCTGTCCGGTTTTATTACTCAAAATAACATCTGAATTCCACGATCCCATTATCCCCGGAACTAAAATTACAGGTTTCAATGTGATTTGAGCATCAGAGCGAAAAGGTATTATTATAGCTAAAAGAATTACGGATACCGAAATTATATTCTTTTGTATATTTTTAAAGGTTATTTCTAACATAGCCTAACATTAAGGCAACTGCATACGGTAATAACCATTTAACTGATACCCATATAATCAAACATGTTGTAAACACTGCTATGAACATATTTATTATCGTAAACCTTCCCTTTACCAACTTGACTGAAATAAATATAAGTAGTAACCAAGCTAAAATACTGAGAACAATCATCCACTGAACAGACTTGATTATATAATCTTCTAGAACCCCGTAATCTAAAATGTTCCCAAATATAATGGCCCACACCAACAGACAAGAGGACAAGATTGATATTATGTATGCAATGGCAATCTGTAGCCAAGAAGCTGATATGTTTTTTCTCCACCTCCTAATACTAAGATAGACAAAGGGAGATAAAACAATAATGACTGAGATGATCGATAGTGTCCACTGAACCACAAAAGCT